>OBLU010000245.1_pt1 | contig 53230 bp, 50 predicted proteins | sample 1518681 | NCBI WGS metagenome assembly OBLU01 (sample SAMEA3539304, study PRJEB22396) | soil metagenome | biome: tundra; feature: field; material: soil | place: USA | collected 2010-05 | depth 0.15 m
TGAAGCGCGGTCTGCAAGTTCCGCAGTTTCGTGCAATGAAATCTTCCAGCGCGTTCCAAAGCCGCGTTTACATTTGCGAACGCAAGCATGTCTGCCCGCGCCTGTAATTCGGCCAAACGGAAACTTATTCCTTGCGGCTTGGCGGTAGTTTTCCATCTGCATCTTTCTTATCGGGTTCCGGCGCGCTCTTGCTGCACAGTATCCGGCGCGGGTTTGCTTGGCGGTTGCGGCGTTGCATTCGACTGGTCATGCCTTGACAGAAGAATGTTTCGGGGCAATCAGGCGCGCTCACTTGGCCACCTTGAATATGTTGGCCACCTTGGCAACCTTGGCAACCTTGCCCTGGCCACCTTGAAGTTCTTTATTTCCTTATATATAGCCATTAAATATAAGGTAGGAAAGCAAGACGGCCAACATGGCCAACATGGCCAACATGGCCAACATGTGCAAGGTGGCCAAGCTAATCGGCAACCGTAGCCCTTGGGAATCGCCAGAACCAACGGTTCTGGACTTTTTCTGATTGAATACCAAGCTCTTTCTTTGCCCGGAGCACGCTACGCTCTGATATTCCGCAGGCACGCCCCGCTTCAAAAATATCGTTTGCCGCCTTGGCACTCTCACCAAGAAAATCGGTTAACCACTTACCCGCTTCTGCGACCTTTGAGTTTTGCTTATCCCCAAATGCGCCAAAGGAACCGAACGCTTTCTCGGCCGTCACTGTGGTTGCTTCGCCCCAAACAATCACGGGCGCGCCGCCTGTGGGCAAATCCTTTTCCGCAATCGTGTACGTCAGCCCTTCCACTTTTCGCGCGATATTCAGCTTCCCGCGTAGCATCAAATGGCGTTTCTGTTCCTCATCTTCGGAATCCGCTGCAAACAACCACGCGGCGCGGGCAACGCCACTCATTGCAACCGCACCCATGATTTTATGCAGCGCGGTTACATCCGACCGCTTGTTGAAATGGGCAATCAGAACGAACGTGACGCCAGTGCGCGCGGCTACGGCTGCAAGTGGAACCAGAACTTCGCGCACGTCTTTTTCTTTTTCAGTTCTGATGTCGCCAAGAAAACTGGTAATCGGGTCGACAATCACAAGCTTGATTTTCGGATTATCGGCGAGTGCTTTTTCGAGCAGCTTAAGGTCAGTATCAAAAGCGAGCTGCCTATCCTCTGCCGACGCATTCTTTGCAACCACAACCTTCAGCACGTGAATGCGTTGCACATCCGCGCCAGCAGCATCCAAACGTGGCCGCACTGTATCCGCCGCGTCGTCCTCGCAAAACAGCATGAGCACGTCCATCGGCCCGCAAGTGTTCTCCGTATCAGGAAAGGCTCTGCCAGTTGATGCGATTGCCGCAAGGTCGCAAGATACAATGCTTTTCCCCACGTCCGGATTTCCGGCGAAAACGGTTATTTTCCCTTGTGGAATTCGGTTCGGCCAGAACCACTCAATTTTTCTTGGTTCAATGCTGGCGAACGATTGGAGCGCATATTCCCCGCCAAGTGGGCGCGCCTTGGCAATGGCGGCGTCGAATTCCACAAGAAAGGGGTCATCATTCCGTGGAATCCATTCGCCGGATTCAATAAGTTTGCGCCGTCCTTGGACTATCTCGATTGGAATGTCTGAAAAAACGAATGGCGGCTCACGGCGCGGGCTGTCAACGTATTTCAGATGTAACTCGGAAGGGTCTTTTACGGGCAAGCTCACAATGTAAACTTTTTCGGCAGGAACGTCTTGGCTCACACGGCGAACAAAATCTTCCCCGCCTTTGCCCGGCTCCTGAATAATAAAAATGCGTTCCGCGTTTCGGATTGCATCAAGTTGAGCAAATTCTGGTTTCCAACCATTTGCACCTGATATGCCTAGCGCCGCGATTTCGTGCGCTGCCAAAGTTAAGACATCTGATTCGCCCTCAACCAGAACAATGTCTGAACAATCGGCCAATTCTGGTCGGCAAAGCCCAAACGGCGCGGCACGGAATTCTCCATGCTCGCCGCCCTTGAGCCAGAAAGTTTCATGGCTTGAACCAAAACGCAGTTTGGTTCCTGTGCGCACCCACTTGCCGTCAACTTCCATGCCGTAAGGAAAAGCAACGGCGGGCTTGCGCTCATACGTTGCCTCGTAGATTCCAAAGTGGAGATGCAACGCAGAAACGGAGAGGCTTTTTTGCTTACCGAATTCAGCAAGCGTCAAGCCGGGCCAATTCTTTTTGTCAGTCGTTGCTTGTTCCTTCGGGATGAGTTTTCCCCGGATTGCTTTCCACGCCGCGCCTTTGGCACAACCCGGCGTCCAACATTTGACAACTGCGTTGCCTGCTTTTTTCGCGACGGCGAGGTTGTGACCGCCGCAAGCCGGGCATTCGTGCTTGCCCTCAGCGTTCGCCGGGCCAACAATTGAAATTACTTCTGCAAATTCGATTTTATCTATACTCATGGCGGCTATCCTTGCCGGGCGTATTCATGAGCGCACCTTATGTTCCGCGCGTTCGCACCACTTGAGCAGGGTCGCGCGGCGGAAATAAAACTTCCCGCCAATTTCTACAACCGAAAGTTCGCGGTTGCGCACTAGTGAGTACATGCGCCAATAGGAGAGGCCAAGCAACGCGCCCGCCCCGCGCATATCAAGCAGAGCAGGCTCCGCCGCAATTCTTGGTTCTACTGTTTGCATGGGATTACACCAAGCGGCTAGATTTTCTAAGGCGGGTCTGCCGTTACTTCCCGTGTAGCCCGCTGAGGTGGGGCTTTCGCTTTCCGTAATGCGCTCGTCTATGGCCGGTGGCGTGCCGGGTTTCAACCGCAGCTAAGAAAGTGGAATCTGGTTTTACCCGTTCGATTGAACAGGCAGGCTATGGTGGGCCTCAATCAACCGAACGAAACAACCTTACCACAACGCGTAGCAAAATGCAACAATGACCTACAAGCCATCAAAAAGCGTTGTTATAAAAAAGTACTATTGCGAAACTCAATTTTTGCGCCTAGAGTCTGGTTCCGGGGGCACAAATGCAAACCGCAGCAGCAATTCTGGAAATGCCCGCACCGAAACGCAGGGCATACGGCGAGGGCGGTATCCGCAAACTTAGCGGGGAACGCTGGCAAATTTCGTTTTATGACAGCCAGCACAGGCGGCGGCGTGAATCGTGGAATACGCTCAGCAAGGCGGAAAAACGACTCCACGCTGTAATGGCGCTCAAAGAAGTTGGAAAACTAGACGCGCACGATGGCCGCTGTAAAGTGGACGGCCTTGCGGAAGCCTACTTGCTTTACGCGAAAAACAGTACGAGGTCTTATGAATGGGTCGAAATCGTTTGGCGCTGCCACTTGAAGCCATTTTTCGGTGGAAAGCTAGCTGCTCGCGTTACCACTGACGACCTGCAAGAATACATCGGGGAAAGGCTGGAAGCGGGCGCGGCCACATCAACAATCAACAGGGAGCTAACCGTTTTGCACGCCATGTTCAAGCAAGGCTCCGAGTCCACGCCACCAAAGGTTTTGCAAGTGCCGCGCTTTCCAAAGATGCTCAAAGAACCAAAGGCGCGCCAAGGATTCTTAACAGATGAAGAATATGCGCGGCTCAAATCCGAGTTAAAGCTCCCCGCATTGCGTGCGCTGCTCAGCGTAGGCTACACTTTCGGTTTCCGTAAAAGCGAACTGCTCGGCCTGAAAGTTTCACAAGTTGATTTGAAGGCGCGCACGCTTTCACTTTTGGAAGGCGAAACAAAATCCGGCGAGGGCCGTAAAGTTGTCATGACTTCGGAAGTTCTCGCGCTGATTTCCGAATGCGTGAAAGGCAAGCTAGCTACAGATAAGGTGTTTACGCGGCAGGACGGCAGCCCCGTGAGAGATTTTCGCGGCGCGTGGGCAGGCGCAACAAAGAAGGCGGGCGTCCCCGGCCTCCTCGTCCACGATTTACGGCGCGCGGCTTGCAGAAATATGGTTCGCGCCGGAATTTCGCAACTCATTGCTAGGGGAATTTCAGGCCACAAAACCAGTTACATTTTTGACCGTTATAACATAACCTCCGACGCAGACCTCAACGAAGCGGCACGGAAAATGGAAGCACGGGCAAGCGCCAATGCACAGCAATAGCCGCCAAAACGCAAACATGGGCAATAAATGGGCATGGAGCGCACGGCTGCCGCGTAAGTTACTGAAAAAACAAACGATGTGGGCGCGCGCGTAAGTATAATGCCCCTGCGCGCTAACAAGCCAAATCATGTCTGAACCCACGACACCGCTGATGCGGCAGTATCAAGCAATTAAGACGCGCTACCCGCACGCCCTGGTGCTGTTCCGGCTTGGCGACTTTTACGAAATGTTTCACGAAGACGCGATCGTCGCCTCGCGCGAATTGCAGATCACGCTGACTTCGCGAAACCGCGAAAAGGGCAAGCCGATTCCAATGTGTGGAGTGCCATATCACGCCGCGGAAAACTACATCGCTCGGCTGATCCGCGCCGGATTCAAAGTGGCCATGTGCGATCAAATGGAAGTCGCCGGGCCCGGCAAAACACTCGTGCGTCGTGAAGTTACGCGCGTCATTACTCCCGGCACCGCAATGGACGCGCAACTTCTTGAACCTGGCGAAAATAACTTTCTCGCTGCCGTTTCCTATGCGCCGCAGGGCGGACATATCGGCGTTGCCTGGGTCGATATTTCCACGGGTGAGTTCAGCGCAACAGAATTTGCGGGTGCGGACGCCGAAAACAAACTGAAAGATGAAATCCAACTTCTGCGCCCGCGCGAAATTCTGCTGGAACGCGCGACCGGCTTATTTGCGGATTCCGAAACTACTGGTCCCGGGACGAAATTCGCCTCCCGCATGGAAATCCGCGACGGCGCTATTACACGGTTGGAAGACTGGGTTTTCGCCCACGACTATGGCCAACGCATGTTGACGGAACAATTCAGCGTGGCAGGCCTGGAAGGATTCGGACTTGCTGACCATCAGGCCGCCGCGACGGCGGCAGGCGCTATCGTCCACTATCTTCGCGAAACATCTGTGATGGGAAACGGGACAAAAAGCGCCGGGCACGCTCTGCAACATCTCAACAGCATCCGTCTCTACCAGCAGCAGGATGCGCTTGGAATTGATGGCGTGTCGGTGCGGAATCTTGAGCTTGTCACACCAGCGTTTGCAGATGAAGCGTCATCCGGCCATCCGACGACCCTGCTCGCGGCGTTGGACGAGACCGTGACAAGCATGGGCGCTCGCCTTTTGCGTTCGTGGATTTTGCGTCCGCAGCTCTCCGTCGTAGAAATTGAGATGCGGCTGGACGGCGTTGACGCGATGAAGTCCCACACTGTCCTGCGCGAAGAAATTCGCGAAACGCTAAAGGGCGTGATGGATCTCGAGCGCATCACGAGCCGAATCACGCTGGGTCAGGCAACACCTCGTGATTTAACGGCTTTGCGTGCTTCGCTTGTGCGCGTGCCGCTCGCCCGCGGATTTCTCTCGAATTGCACGGCCGCCCGTTTGTCCGAATTGCGCGAGCAAATGGATGAGATGAGAGATGTGGCGGAGCGCATCGAAGCAACGCTCGCGGATGACCCGCCTGCTCAAGCGACTGAACCCGGAGTGATCCGCCGCGGATTTCTTGTTGAACTGGACGACCTGCGCGACCTAGGTCAGCGGGGCCGTCAGTTCATCGCCGCGATGGAGGACCGCGAACGCAAGCGCACCGGCATCGGATCGCTGAAAATTCGCTACAACCATGTCTTCGGCTATTACCTGGAAATTTCCAACGCGAACGCTTCGCTCGTTCCCTCCGACTATGAACGCAAGCAAACGCTGGCGAATGCCGAACGATTCACTACTCCAGAGTTAAAAGATTACGAGCGCAAAGTTTTGGAAGCCGACGATCGCATTTCGGAAATCGAACGCAGGTTATTTGCTGAGCTTCGAGAATGGGTTGCCGTGCAGGCACCGCGCTTACGATGTACCGCTGCGGCCATTGCCCAGCTCGACGTACTGGTGAATCTCGCCCGTCTTGCAGCAGAACGCAATTACGCTCGCCCTCAGTTCGTCGAAGACGGCGAGATGATGATTCTTGCGGGGCGCCACCCGGTAATTGAGCAGTTGCTCGAAGAACGCGGCGAACGCTTTGTGCCGAATGATTTGTATCTGAACGATTCCGACCAGCAAATCCTACTCATCACCGGACCGAACATGGGTGGTAAGTCCACCTATTTACGCCAAACTGCGTTGATTGTCATCATGGCACAAATCGGATCGTTCGTTCCCGCAACGCAAGCCCGCCTTCCGATCACGGATCGCATTTACACGCGCATCGGCGCGTCGGATAATCTGGCGCGCGGTCGCTCGACATTTCTGGTTGAAATGAGCGAGGTCGCCGCTATCCTGAATACTTCCACGTCATCGAGTCTAATTCTGTTGGACGAAGTGGGCCGCGGCACAGCGACATTCGACGGGTTGAGCATCGCCTGGGCGGTCGTCGAACATTTACAATCGGAAACGCACGCGCGAACTCTTTTCGCCACGCATTATCACGAGCTTACCGAGCTGGCAGAACTCTTGCCCGGAGTGAAAAATATTCACGTTGCCGTACGGGAAACTCCCACCGGAATTGTTTTCTTGAAACACGTTGAAGCTGGCAGCGCGGATCGCAGTTACGGAATTGAAGTGGCGCGACTAGCAGGCCTTCCGCCCAAAGTGATTGAGCGCGCCCGCGAAATCCTTCTTCGCCATGAACGCAGTGAGCACGAACTGAGCGAGAAATTATCGCCGGGCCCGTCAAATGGCTCGACGGCCGCGCAGCAGCCGATGTTCACTCCGATTGATCGCGAAGTGCTCGAAGCTTTACGCGAGGCAGACCTCGATAATCTGAAACCGCTGGACGCGCTCAACCTGCTCGCTGAATTGAAGAAGCAAATCACATGACACGCTCGAGCCCTAATAAATCCCTCACAGTGATCGGGCTAATGTCGGGCACCTCCGCCGACGGAATCGATGTTGCTCTCGCGCGGATTTCGGGCGCGCCGCCGAATTTACGCGCGAAGATCGAGCAGGCCACGTCAATTCCCTTTCCGCGCGATGTTCGCGAAACAATTTTGCGTATCGCGAATGGCGCGCCGTCATCTTCCGCTGAAATCAGTGAACTGAACTTTGTACTTGGAAATCTCTTCGGCGATGCGGTAATTAGAGCCTGCCTACGATTCCGCGTTCCTCCTTCCAGAGTGGCGCTAATCGGTTCGCACGGACAGACAATTTTTCATCAAGGAAGTCCGAGTCGAGTTCGTGGAACGCTCCGCCCCGCCAGCACACTACAAATCGGCGAGCCTGCGATTATTGCCGCGCGAACTGGAATCACTACCATAGGCGATTTTCGTTCCGCAGATATGGCCGTCGGCGGCCAAGGCGCGCCGCTGGTGCCGTTTGTGGACTACCTGCTCTATCGCGACGCGAAAATCGGCCGCGTCGCCCTCAACATCGGCGGCATCGCGAACGTCACAGTAATTCCTGCACGGGCGAAAGCGGAAAACGTCTTCGCGTTTGACACCGGTCCCGGCAATATGATTATCGACTCTCTCATGCAGCACTTTTCGGACGGAAAAGTGCGCTATGATGACAATGCGGAATTCGCGATCACGGGGGCGGTTTCGCCTGAACTGCTCGACTTGCTCCTGGCCGATCATTACTTCCGACTTCGCCCTCCGAAATCCGCCGGCCGCGAACAGTTTGGCGTGGCCTACGCGAAAAAGCTGATCGAGTGGGCTGCCAAGCACCGCGTGCGGACAGCAGATCTGGTTCGCACAGCAACAGTATTTGCCGCTCTTTCGATTGTGGACGCATGGCATCGCTTCGTCGCGCCGCGCGCGAAAGTAAATCAGTTAATCGTCGCCGGTGGCGGCGCGCACAATCCGCTAATCATGGCGCAACTCGCTGCCGCACTCGACGGAATCGAAGTCAAAACGTCCGCCGCGCTTGGCGTGCCGGAGGATGGCAAGGAAGCGTTCGCCTTCGCAATTCTCGCCTATGAAACTTTTCACGGCCGCCCGGCGAATCTGCCGTCCGCTACGGGTGCGAAGCGCCGGGCCATTCTCGGTAAGGTCTGCTATGCGCCGCCTCGCTAATCGCGCCGAATTGCGCCCGCACTTCTTGTTAATCGCAGTTCTCGTCGGCCTCTTCGCGAGTTGTGGCCACGCGCCACCTGAGGCACCCGGCACAATCACTTTTCTAATCGAAACCACGCCCGCGAATCTCGATCCGCGCATTGGCACCGACGCGCGCTCCGCCCAACTCAGCAGCCTGCTCTTCAGCGGATTACTCGAACGCGACGCGACCATGAATGTCCGCGGCGATCTCGCCGACCGATGGGAGGCGCCCGACCCTAAAACTTACGTTTTCCATTTGCATAGCGGCGTAAAGTTCAGCGACGGCCGCCCGCTTACTTCTTCCGACGTGAAATTCACTTTTCAATCCATTATGAATGGAATTCCCGGCGCAACAGGAACCAACCAAAGCCCAAAGCGCGGCGCATTTCGCGCAGTGCAAAGTATTGACGCGCCCGACGCCCAAACCGTAATTTTTCATCTCAGCGAACCTAACGCATCGTTTGCCTGGAGCTTGGTGCGCTCTGCCGTGGGAATTGTTCCGGCGGGCTCAGGCTCGGATTTCGCGCAGCATCCAGTTGGAAGCGGTCCATTTCGATTTGTCAGTTCCCTTCAGGATGAAGAGATCATCTTCGAGCGCAACAATCAGTATTTCCGCGGCCCATCCCAAATTGGGCGCGTCCGCTTTCGCGTTGTGCCCGAAGCAGTTGTCCGCGCGCTCGAGCTGCGTAAAGGCACAGCCGACCTCGAGCTAAATTCGTTCACTCCGGACATGGTTCCGGTTCTTGCTAAACAGTCTGATTTGGCGGTGAGCGAAGAGCCTGGCACACTTTTTTCCTACATTTCATTCAACTGTGAAGATCCCGCGCTCGCGCGTCGCGAAGTGCGCCAGGCTCTCACCTACGCCACCGATCGCGCCACACTTGCCCGCACGTTGATGCGCAATCAGGCACGCGTGGCCGTCGGGCCGCTGCCTCCAAATAACTGGGCCTACGAACCAAATGTTCCGCAATATGAATTCGACCCGGCCAAAGCGGAATCGTTGTTGGATCAGGCCGGCTTTCCCCGGCGCGGCGATCCGCACACCGGCACGCGATTCACGATCACGATGAAATCCTCCACGGATCCGCTGGCGCGTCTGCTGGGCGAGGTTCTGCAGGACGAATGGAAGCGCATCGGCGTGGATCTTGAATTGCGGCCGCTGGAATTCGCCACATTTTATACGGACATCACGAAGGGAAATTTCCAGCTTTACACTTTGCGATGGGTCGGCGCCAACAATGATCCCGATTTCTTCGAGTACGCGTTTGGCTCCCACAAAATTCCGCCAGCCGGAGCAAATCGAGGTCGCTACCGCAACGCGCAGCTCGATGCCCTGGTCGACCAGGCCCGCGTCGAACCCGACCGCGAAAAGCGCCGCGCTCTATACAGCCAGGTGCAGCAAATCATTAGCACGGATCTTCCCTATTTGCCGCTCTGGTTTCAGGACAATATTTCCGTCCATCGCCGTCGCATCGAAAATATTCTGCTCGGCCCGGGAGGAGACTACGATTTCGTGGCGGGTGCTGTAGCGAAATAAGCCCGCTGCACCAAATATTTATGATTCTAGCGCCGCGCGAATGTCCGCTTCGCTGATAGTTCCTTCGCGCACGATGCGCCAGCTATTAATCCTCACATCTACGATTGTGGACGCCAGCGTCGCGCCCGTCTCGCCCGAATCGAGAATCAGCGGCAGACGATCTCCCAACTGTTTCACAAGCTGGTCGCTATGTGAACACGGCGGAAATCCGGAAATATTCGCGCTGGTTCCAGTGACCGGCCCTTCAAGCATTTCAATCAGCCAGGTAACTACTTTCGAGTTGGGCCACCGCAGCGCAACACGTCCCGTGTTTGCAGTCACCTTCAATGGCAACCGGTGCGACGCGTCCACGACCAGCGTAAGCGCGCCGGGCCAGAATTTCCGCGCCAGCTTTGAAAATATTTCGGGCAGATCCCGCGCCAGTCCGGCAGCTTGTTCGATTGAATTCACCAGGATCGGAAGAGCGCGAGTATCAGGACGGCCTTTGATTTGATAAATCTGCTCGACAGCGGCGAGGTTAAAAGGATCCGCCGCCAACCCGTAGTAAGTATCCGTAGGAACACCGATGACGAGCCCGCGCTGAATAAAATCGCAGGCATAACGCAGAGCGGCAACGTCTGGGGCTTCCGCGGAGATTTTCAAAAGCTCAGCGCCCACTGGCTGGGCCTTTCCATTTGAAAAAGCGCCCGGATAAACACGGGACAATTCTTGAGTTCACTTTCCGCAAACTATCACAGCGATTCAGCGCGCGCAAGATAACGAATTGCTCATCCGAAATCGAACAGCCGTACGATTCCCAATTCTTATTCTGAACCTGGCTTTACCGCTTCCGCGGTGTTTGTTAGGCTGCTCACATGACACGCGCGCCACGGTCCCCACGTTCTTCGCCGCGCAACGTAAGCAGCACGTCAGCTGGACGTCAACCGGAATCCATATCCGCGCGCGAAAACCACTGGCTGAAGCGATTCCGAGTCGCGCTCGCCGGACCGCCCGCATCCGGCGAAATAACCCTCGGTATCGAAGGCGTCCGGCTCGTTGAAGAAGCTCTGCGGTCCAACATCAAAGTCGAAGCGGTACTGGTAAGCGAATCCGGACGTAAACATTTGGCTCGCATTATCCCGGGTATTGGACGCGAGACGCGTCTGCTGGCAACCAGCGATGCCCTCTTTGCAAATCTCGCCGCGACGGAAACTACCCAGGGAGTGGCGGCAATCGTTTGGCCGCGGCGCGCCACGCTGGACGATCTGTTCGGCGGACACAATTCCGCAAAAGCCATCGCGAAAGTTAGTAACTCCACTCTAATCGTCGTGTTGGTCGGCGTTCAAGATCCTGGAAACGTTGGCACGATTCTGCGAACTGCCGAAGCATTTGGAGCAACCGGCGTGGCTGCATGCCGTTCAAATGGTATCGGCACCGCACACGTTTTTTCTCCGAAGGTCGTCCGCGCTTCGGCCGGTGCTGCCTTTCGGCTGCCAGTCGCTGAGGGGATTTCAACTGCAACTCTTCAAAGGCAGCTGCGCGCGTCCGGCGTGCGCATGTTAGCGGCTACATCTTCGCCATCCGACAGTTTGGTGGTTACACCGTGGCAGGCAGATATGAGTGGTGCCATTGCAATTTTCATTGGCAATGAAGGCGCCGGGTTGCCCCTGGAGGTTGTCCAGACAGCCGACGTGCGCGTTCGCATCCCGCTGGCCACGGCGCGCGGGTTGGAAAGTGAAAGCGTAGAATCTCTGAACGCGGCATCTGCTGCGGCAATTCTTCTCTACGAAGCCGCGTCTCAGCGCGGCGGCTCAGCATCAAACTGGACGAACGAAAACATGAACATCCGGCGGCCGGCGGAATTTGAATGAGTCTCTTCCCCACTCTCGATCCAAATGACGAGCGCGGCGTTTCGTCCCGTCAACATTTGCGGGAAGAAGCGCCGCAAGGCGCACGTCCGCTCGCGGATCGCATGCGCCCGCGCACGCTGGATGAATGTGTCGGCCAGGAAGCATTGCTCGGCCCCGGCGGCCCCTTAAGAACGCAAATCGAGCGCGACAACATCGGCTCGATGATTCTTTGGGGACCTCCTGGATGCGGCAAAACAACTATCGCGCGAATAATTGCGCGCGTCACTCGCTCGGAATTCGTTTCGTTCAGCGCGGTGCTCACGGGTATCAAGGAAATCAAAGAAGTAATGGCCGAAGCCGAACGCGGCAGCCGCTCCGGACGCCGCACCATAGTGTTCATCGACGAAGTTCATCGCTTCAATAAATCTCAACAGGACGCGTTTCTGCCGCACGTGGAAGCCGGCAATATTATTCTCATCGGCGCCACCACAGAAAACCCATCGTTCGAGGTAATTTCTCCGCTTCTTTCGCGCACTCGCGTGTACGTCCTGCAAGCATTGAGCGACGAGCAAATCTTCACGCTTCTGCAGAGAGCGCTCTCGGATTCCGAACGCGGCTTGGGTGGCGAAAATATTTCCGCGGCAACCGAAGTATTGCAGCGCATCGCCACGATGGCGAACGGCGACGCGCGCGCGGCGTACAACACGCTGGAAGCCCTAGTTCGTAGCGCCACGCAGGACTCAGAAGGCCGCCGCACGCTTACCGTCGACTTGTTAGAGCAAACTCTTCAGCGGAAATTTCTCACTTACGATAAGTCCGGCGAGGAGCATTACAATCTCATCTCCGCTCTGCACAAGTCCGTCCGGAATTCCGACGCCGACGCAACTCTGTACTGGCTCGTACGCATGCTTGAATCCGGCGAAGATCCGCTCTATGTGGCGCGCCGACTTGTCCGGATGGCAAGTGAAGACATCGGCCTCGCCGAACCAGGTGCGCTTGCTGTTGCAATCGCTGCTATGCAGGCCGCTGATTTCGTCGGGCCGCCGGAAGGAAATTTGGCGCTCGCGCAAGCCGCCGTTTATTTAGCACTCGCGCCAAAATCGAATGCACTGTACCTGGGCTACGGCCAGGCATCGAAAGATTTGCAAGAAACGCGCGCGGAGCCCGTTCCTCTCCACCTCCGCAACGCCGTCACCGGCCTGATGAAAAACGTGGGTTACGGCCGCGGATACCAATATGCCCACGACTTCGACCACAAGGTCACGAACATGTCCTGCCTACCCGATTCGATTGCAGGACGCAATTACTACGCGCCGACGGATCAGGGATTTGAAAAACGATTGCGCCAGCGCATGGAAGAAATCCGCAATCTGAAAGTGGCAAGCCCTAAAGCTAACGCATCTCACAAACCAACAAAGCCATGATCCGCGCTCTCCAAACCAAAATGCGGAACCACTCCGCCTGTTATGAAATCTCAGTGATCCTCATTGCCGTCTGCTTCACCGTCAACGTGTTTGCGGGAGCGCCGGTTCATTCCGAGCAGGCCCCATCTCCACGCATCTCCGTTGACGACGACTGCACGGCAATCGCATACGCTCCCGACGGACGCCTGGTCTATGCAACGCGCCACATTTTCAATTGGCAGAAATTTCAAGTGCAGCGCGACGACGTCTGGATTCTTGAAAAGGACGGTCGCCGCCGTAAGGTTCTTAACGGCGAAAAAATGACGCGCGGCGTCGAAGCTTTCAGCTACACGATCACGCGCCTGCGCTGGTCACCGGATGGCACGCGGATCGCCGCTGAACTTGTGACCACTCAGGTAAACGCAAAAGGCGAGCAAGTCGAAGATAATTTCTTGCTTCTCGTAAATCAGGACGGCAAAGAAATGAAAATCGCGGACGGAGACAACATAGTTCGCGGAGCAATCGACGGCACCTGGCTCGCCGGCGGAGGTAAGCTGGCATATTTGACGGAAACGGTGAAGCCGAACCTCATGTTTTCCATTACTACGATTGAATCGCCCGGCGGCCACGTGTTTCCGCTCTTCGATCGGCACTCCTTCGCAGCCCTCGCATGGAACGCAAAGCGCGGCACCGTCGTCGCGATTGAAAAGAATCTCGCAGACGCCAGTCAGACGCGCCTCGTTGAACTAAACCTCATGTCGGAAGACTATCGCCGCCTCGCAACACTGAATAGTTATATCGGCGGTCTAAGTCTCTCTGCGTCTGCCAGCAAAGTGGCGTTCTTTCGCGATATCAACACGTTGGAAGTTCGTGAGATGGCTGACCCCGTCTTAGTGGCGCGAGTACACGTGGCCTACGGCTCCATCAACTGGGCGCCGGATGAAAAAAGCGTACTCGTCAAACGCGGGCTGGAACGGCAGGAGGGCGATCTCGTTTGGGTTCAGTTGCCAACGCCCGCGGCTGATCCAGAAAGCGGCCCCGCGGACCCAGTAACGCCACCCACGCCCACGCCAATCCTAAATGGAGAAACGTTTCGAGATTTTGCTCTCGCACCGGATGGACATTCTGTTGCGGTGATTCTACTCGGCAAACATACTCTGCAGATATTTGATCTTCCTTGATTTTTCCCTCTCCAACACAAGTCGAAACTCGCTTCTACCGAATCAATCGCTGATGATCCTTTAGAAGACATCGATCCATCGCCACGAAGATTCCTGCTTTTCGCGCTTGCGCTGCAGCCTGTTCATGAATTACGCCTTCTTGCATCCAGATCGCAGGGACACCTCGCCGGATCGCAGCCTCGACAACTTCCGGAACCTCCTCAGACCTCCGAAAGATATCCACGATATCAATTTTCACGTCCTTCGGTATCGCATCTAGGTTCGAATACGCTTTTTCCCCGAGCACTTCAGTCTCATTGGGATTCACAGGAATAATTCGGTATCCGGCCGACTGCATATAGCGGCTAACGCCACGACTGGCACGCGTGCACTTGGAAGAAAGTCCAACGACTGCAATTACCTTTGCGGAGGAAAGAAGGGCTCGAATCGCGTCGTCGTCACGGTAAGGCATAGCTGTGAATGACTAGAATTGTGCAAGTGCAACCACTTTACGAATCGCTAAGAAGATTTATGCGCTTTCATCGTCTTCGCATACGCCGCAAGGAACTTTTCGTTCTCATCCGCCGTACCGACCGTCACACGCAAACCGTCCGGCATTCCCATCCAGTCCAGGGGCCGCACGATCACTCCAAGTTTTTCCAGGTCCGCCCCGACCTCAGACGCCCTTATTCCCGCTTCGATGTAAATAAAATTTCCAAATGAAGGGACAAATTTCGCGCCAATCCGATCCAGCCCCGCAGTCAGCTGCAACATTCCCGCGCGATTCGATTCCACCGAGCGCCGCGTGTGATCCACGTCGCCCAACGCCGCCAGCGCCGCTGCTTGCGCAACTCCGGACGTATTGAACGGCGTTCTTACTTTGTCCATTTCCGTAAGCAGCGCTGCCGGCCCGATTCCGTAACCAATGCGCAGCCCAGCAAGGCCATACACCTTTGAAAATGTTCGCAGTACCAGCACGTTTGCGCCGCCGCGCACCCGTTCAATCGACCGCGAATATCCCGGATGCTGCACGTAATCGCAGTACGCTTCATCCAGCACCACCAGCACATCTTCGGGAACGCGCTTCAGGAAGGAATCAAATTCATCGGCGGTAAACATCGTACCGGTCGGATTATTCGGATTCGCCAGAATAATAAACCGCGTCCGCGAAGTAATGCCGCGCGCCAGCGCATCCAGATCAAACGCGTGGTCTTTCAGCGGCACGGTTACCAATCGCCCGCCGGTCGCCTGAATCGCGATATAAAAAAGTGGGAACGCGCCGAATGAAGTCAGTCCTTCATCACCCGGACGCACCATCAACCGCGCCGAAAGATCAATCAGCTCGCTTGAGCCGAGCCCAAGAATTACATTCTGAATCGGAAATCCGTGCAGTCCAGCCAGCGCCTCGCGTAGATAGTGCCCGCCGCCATCGGGATAGCGATTCGAGCCAGCCAGCGCTTCGCGCGCAGCTTCTACCGCTCGCGGAGATGGCCCCAACGGATTTTCATTCGACGCGAGCTTCACCGCGCGAATCTTTAGCTCGCGTTCAACTTCTTCTATGGGTCGTCCGGGAACGTAAGCATTGATCCGGTGGATGTAGTCCGGAACTCGCTCCTCAAACAATTTCGCCAACTGGATCGGATTCACCGACGAACTGGCCTCGCTTGCCCTGTGGATTCGTGCTGCCTACTATCTACGCTCGTATCTTGACGTGTCGACGCAAAAAACGGTTACTTTGTGCGCGCCGGATGTGCCCGAAATGCATACCTCTTGTTCGCGGTCCTCGGCCGCAACGGAGGCCGCCCACCCGCGCTGAACACCGGCGCAGCAGGAGCCTCCTCCAGTCGCGTAAGATTCAGTTGCAATTTGCGCAGTTCAACCGCCTGCAGCGCCCGATACGCTCCTTCAGGCAAATCCTCTAATTCCAGGGTCGCCAGCCCAACACGTCGCAATTTTTCCACGGGATGCCCGGTCTCAAACAGCATCCGCCGCATCATGTCCCGCCGTACGCTGGAAAACTTCACTTCGTACCACGGATTCGGCCCGGTCTTCCCGCCCTTCGCCGCCGAAACCGGATGCACTTTCGCATGCAGCCCCGCCGCCAATCGCGCCTGTTCGTCGTCGCTCAAACGTCCCTTCACTTTGATCCAGTACGTCTGGGGCAATCGCGGCGCCAATTTCAAAATGCGATTCGTCAATTCCCCATCGTCAGTCAACAAAAGCAATCCGCCCGCCGCATATTCCAATCGCCCCACTGGAAAAACTCTGGTCGGCAATCCGCGCAACAATTCCTGCAACGAAGGCCGCCCCTCAGGATCAGCCATCGTGGAAACATATTTCGGCGGCTTGTTCATCAGAAAATAATGGCGCTGTACTTGAATTTCCACCACGCGTCCTGCGGCCACAATGCGATCCTTAGCCGGATCTGCCTTGCTCCCCAGTTCCTTCACCACCTGCCCGTTCACGCGTACCTGTCCGCTCGAAATCAAAAGTTCAGCGTGCCGGCGCGACGTGATACCCGCGCGCGAAATTATTTTCTGTAGACGTTCAAGCGGCAAGAATTTTCACCTTGGACTTACTGGCTCTGCGTAGCGAAAGCTCTTCAGCAAACAATGTAGCGTTGAATTGAAATGTTCTCGTAGGGGCGCTGCTTGCTGCGCCCTCAGCCGATCCAAATCGCCATTACGAACCGTTCTCAGCTGCCCGCGTCTTAGAATCCGCTTCGGCCACCATGTCTGTTTTCGTCGCATCCGCCACCGCCGCATTCGCTGAGGCGGATTCCGTCGCCGACGCCTCCGTCTCCGAACTACCGGTAGCATCGCTCAACGCAGCATCGCCACTTGAATTTTCATCCACCGCGGCGCTCCCCACCGGCGCAACATCCTCCGCAATTCCCCCTGCCAAATCCTCAGGCTCAATCGGCGCAATCCCCTCGTCCGAACCCAGCGCCTGACGCGCCAATTGCTCGAACTCCTTCAAACTCGGCAGCTCGTCCAAATCCGAAAGCCCAAACCGCATCAAAAATTCCTTCGACGTTCGATACAAAATCGGCCGCCCAATTACAGCTTTTCTTCCCGCCGTGGTAATCAGTCGTTTTTCCAGCAACGTCTGAATCACGCCAGCGCAATTCACTCCGCGAATTTCCTGAATCTCCGGCCCCGTCACCGGTTGTTTGTACGAAATCACCGCCAAAGTCTCCAACGCAGGCATGGTCAGTCGCAGGGGAGGACGCAATCCTTTAATGAATCGCCGCACGGCGTCGTGGTGCTGCGCTTTCGTATAAAATTTGTAGCCGCCCGCCACTTTGCGAATTTCCAACCCGCGCTCGTCCGCGGCGAAGCTCGCGATCAGTTCGTCAAGCACCGGCCGCAGCTCGGACTTTTCCACGCCAATCGCGGTCACCATCTGGTCGATCGACGCAGGCTCGTCCGCGGCATAAATCACCGCCTCAAGCGCGCCCTTCAATTCCGCTGGATTCATTGTCACAGTTCGTTCGTCTCCACTGAAAAATCGCTCTACAAATACTGCTCGTCAATTTCCGTCAGCGGCTTCAGCGATCCATCCGCCGCAAACACCGTATCGAACATCTTATGCTTCCTCAGCCGGATTTCCTTAAAATGTTCGGACTGCGTCAGCATCACCGCCTGTAGCCGCACCATTTCCAGCACCGCCAGGAACGCCACGATCATCGCATGACGCGAAGCGCATGCTTCAAAAAACGCCAACAGTTCCACGCCGTCTTCACTCGCCATCAAATCCTTCCGCATAAGCTCGATCATCTGCGCCACGGTAAATTGCGCATGATTCAATTCGATTTTCGTGACTTCTTTTCGCCGGTCCAGCACTTGCTGAAACACTTTCACCAAATCCACCAGCGAAACCACCAACTCCGCTTCGGTGCCCTCGGTGTCGTATAGCGACATGTCCGGCTTCGACCACACGTGCTGAAATAGTTGCTGCTTCTCGTGCAGCAGATGCGCCGCATTTTTAAATTTCTCGTGCTCCACCAGACGGTGCACCAATTCCGCGCGCGGATCGCCCTGCTCCTCCGCCGCCGCAAATGGATCCGGCGGCAGCAGCATCTTCGACTTAATCAGAATCAGCGTAGCCGCCATGTAAATAAAATCCGCCGACACATCTACGTCCAGCTCTTCCAGTTTCCGCAAATAATCCAAATATTGTCCGGTAATTTTCGCAATAGGAATATCGTGAATGTTCATTTCCTGCTTGCGGATTAAATCTAGCAGCAGGTCCAGCGGCCCGTCATACGCTGGCAAATTCACTTTGTAAGCGGCAGCAGCCTGAGAAGTCGGTTCCATCAGCTAATCCCCCGCCCATGTTGTTTCGTCTCGGCAGTCTCGGCGCTTCCCGAAACACTCGCGCGCTTCGCGCTCCAACCAAACACTGCTTCCCTCACGCGCTCCATCGTCCCCTGCGCAGTTTCCCGCGCGCGTTTCGAGCCGGCGTCAATCACTTCCAACACGCGTCCCGGATGCGCCGCATACTCCGCACGCCGCGCCCGAATTGGCGCAATCCACTTAATCAAATTATCCGCCATCGCGCTCTTGCACTCGATGCACCCAATCCCCGCCGTCCTGCAACCAATATTCGCCCAGGATAGCGTCTCTGCCGGCGAAAACAATTTGTGCCAATCATACACGGGACAAATATCCGGATTCCCCGGATCCGTCCGCCGCTTCCGCGCCGGATCCGTAATCATGGCCTTGGTCTTCGCCCGAATCGATTCGTCGCTCTCCCCCAGCTCAATCGCGTTTCCGTAACTCTTCGACATCTTCCGGCCATCCGTGCCCGGAATCCTCGGCGTTTGCGTCAGCATTGCGTCCGGTTCAACAAGCACAGGAACATGCTGAAAGTATTGTGGATTGGCTCGTACGCGCAAAAGAAATTCATCCAAGCCCAGGTTGCTTCTTGCATGGGACAAGACGAAAGACATCTCACCTTCGCTCACGGGAACGAACTCACCGGGCACAGAATCCCGAAATGCTTCATGAAACGCCCGCGCGCGCTCGTCGTTCGTCAAGCTCGGGAGAAAGCCCCATCCGTAGAAGAAATTCATGCGTCGAACGATTTCGCGAGAAAGCTCGATGTGAGCCACCTGGTCTTCCCCCACGGGCACAACGAGCGGAACACCATCCTTCCCGTAAATCACGATGTCAGCGGTTTGCAAAACTGGGTAGCCCAGAAAACCGTAATTGTAAAGATCCTTGCCTTTGACGTTTTCGATAGCCTCTTTATAAGTCGGCACCCGCTCCAGCCACCCCAGCGGAGTAATCATCGAAAGCAGCAAATGCAATTCCGCGTGTTCTGGAACACTGGATTGCAAAAAAATCACTGACTTCTCTGGATCAAGCCCGCCGGCCAGGAAATCAATCATCACCTCAATCGAGTTCTGCGCAATCTGCGAAGTATCCGCGTAATCGCTGGTCAGCGAATGCCAATCCGCAATAAAGAAGAAACATTCATTCGACGGATCGTCCTGCAACTTCACCCAATTCGCCAGGGCCCCAAAATAATTCCCAATGTGCAAGCGCCCCGTAGGCCGCATGCCACTCAACACCCGCCGTTTTTTCACAATCTCGCCGCTCGCCAAGCGAATCTCCGTCTGTGGCACAGGCTTCAGCCTGTGTGCCTTTGACTCTAGTGGCACAGACATTCCTGTCTGTGCGCCCTTCGCCGTCACCTACTCCAAATCCACCAAACACACCTAAGATCTTGCGTCCACGCTGTAACCCAGGCTTCAGCCTGTGGCCTTTTTCTACTTGCTCGCGGCCTTCACTCCACTAACCTGTCCCAACAAATCCCGCGCAATAATAATCCTCTGTATCTCGCTAGTCCCCTCGTAAATCGAAATCACCCGCGCGTCGCGATACATCCTCTCCACATCGCTCTCCCGCGAATATCCCGCGCTGCCATGCACCTGCACCGCCTTGTACACAACTCGATTCACCATCTCACTCGCATAAAGTTTCGCCCGCGCCGCAATCGGCCCGCTCCGCGCATTTCCGCGATCCCGCGCCCACGCCGCCTGATGCACCAAACATCGCGCCGCCTCAATTTCCGTTTGCATGTCCGCGATCATCCACTGTATCGCCTGAAATTCGCTAATCGACTGGCCAAACGCGCGCCGCTGCTTCGCATATTTCACTGACGCTTCCATCGCCCCTTGCGCAATTCCCACCGCCTGCGAAGCAATTCCGATGCGGCCGCCGTCCAATCCTTCCAGCGCAACCTTCAATCCCTGTCCTTCTTCGCCCAGACGATTCGCGACCGGCACTTCGCATTCATCCAGCACAATTTCCGCCGTGTGCGAACTCCGCAGACCCATCTTGTCTTCGTAACGGCTCACGCGAAATCCCGGAAACTTTCTTTCCAGTAAAAATGCAGTCACTCCGCGCGATCCCGCCGCCGGATCCGTCTTCGCAAACGCAATCAGCACGCCGGCATCTCCGCCAGTCGAGACCCAACTCTTCGTCCCGCTCAACTTATAAACGTCGCCATGCCGCACCGCGCGCGCCTGAATCCCACCCGCGTCCGACCCGGCCGCCGGCTCCGTCAAACAAAACGCGCCAAGAATTTCTCCCGTCGCCAATCGACGCAAATATTTATCCTTCTGCTCCTCAGTGCCATGCTTCCACAGCGGCACGCACGCCACAGAGTTCGTCACGCTCAGCGTCACGGCCATCGCCGCATCCACACGCGCCACTTCTTCCAGCATCGTCACATACGCAATCGAGTCCATCCCTGCGCCGCCCCATTCCTCGGGCACCAGCATTCCGCAGCAGCCCATGGCGCCCAGCGCGCGCAATTCTTCCGCGGGAAAATGCTCTTCCTTGTCGTACTGACGCACCTTCGGACGCACTTCCGCCTCCATAAATTGGCGGACGGTGTCGCGTATCAGTTTCTGGTCGTCGGTGAGAGAAAAATCCATCGCTAAGGGAGTAACCGCGATGCTAGCACACCCGCAAGAATATTCCCAAGCAGATGCGAGTGCTGATATGAGGGAGCGACGCGATTTGTCCGGCCGTTTGCGGTAGTATCCTTTTAGTTCTATGAGAGAGTTCAGTCTCGGCATTTGCGAACACTGCTCCAAACCGTTCGGCTACTATCTTGTCCACTCAGGTTTCAGCGATTGCTCATACGCATATTGCACGGTGTGCGGAATGACGGCGATCCTCTCTTTGTTTGACAAGCGGTGGCCCAAGCGACCTCCTGAGTGTGTGCCACAGGAGGAAATCTGCGTCGAAATGGAAGCATATTTGAGGCCGTGTGAATGTGGAGGCGCGTTCAAAAAGGGTACTTCCCCACGATGTCCGAGATGCAATGCTCCGCTTTCAGCCGAAACCGCGACGTCCTACATTGAAGAGAATGCCCCAGGCACCAACAAGGGCTGGCGCTGGCAAGAAACCTGGCACGAAACTTACTGTACTGTCATAGAAAACATAATGGCGGAAGACAACTTCAAAACCTGGAAGTCTCTTACAGGAATATCGAGCAGCATCACCCCTTCCACTCCGAAAACTTAGTCTCCTCAGCCACATCCGTAGGACTCTCAAAATCAATCCCATACCCATCCGGATCCGACATCCCAACAACCCACATATGATTCCCGACAAATGGCTCCCGAGTCTGAATCCTCCGAGCCGCAATCTGACGATAAATCGCCAGCGCATCCTTGCATTGAAAACAAACCGACACCCCATTCCCCAACTTCCCCGCGCTCTTAGCAGCCTCAAGCCCCTTCGCGCGGTACTCTTGCAACATCAGCGCTGCGCCCCCAATCTGCAGCCAGCACCAACGCAGCGCGCCGTCGTCAATCCACTTATGCTTCATCTCAAATCCAAGCCCCTCCACGTAATACCGCAGAGACGCCTCCACATCCGACACCCAGAAAAACGGCACAGCCTGCTGAACATTCACTTCGGTTTTCGTCTCAGCGCTCATCGCGTCAGCCTTTGAATTTAGGTCTTGGCTCGTGTAGCTCGGGTTCTCCGAACCCGAGGCCCTTCGGCCCAATCACCGCAATCCCGCTATTTCAACGTCGCTTCGTATAACGCAAAAAGCTTCCCCATCGCCCGCTCAGCCTCCGCCGCATTGTAAACCGGCTCACCATTCTCAACAGGCATATCTGCCATACACCACCCATGCTTTGCCGGATACACCTCAATTTCCGCCGAAACACGAGCCGCCGAAAACGCTTCCCTCAACTTGTCCTTCGCATCCGGCTGACGAGCATCATCACTCGACGCAATCGCAACATAAATCCGAGCCTTAATCTTCAGTGCCAGCAGATGCGGGCTATCAGGTTTGTCCGTCGCCAATCCCCCACCATGGAACGACGCGCCCGCCCCAATCCGATCCGGCAAAAGCGCCGCGGTCCGCATCATCAGCGGCCCGCCCATGCAGTAACCCTGCACTCCAATCTTCTTCGCCGTATCCACTTCTTTTTGCGCGTCAAGAAACGCAACGTAAGCAGCAGCATCCTTCTCAGCATTCCCAGCCGCAGTCACCGACGCCATCAGCGGCCGAATCTTCGCCAAATCGTCCGGATTCTTAAAGTCAATCTTGGAAGGATCCAAAGCAGGCCCCTCCATTACGCGATAAAACGGATTCGGCACAAGCACTGAATATCCTGCCGCGGCCACACGTCGACCAATCGCCCGCGTCACAGGCCGCAACCCAAAAGCGTCCGCCCACACCAGCACACTCGCATAAGAACCGCTCGCCGGATGAATAAACGCCGCGTTACAAATTCCGTCAGGAGTTTTTATCTCAACATCCGCTTCCACCAACTCAGGGCCCACATCTGTCATGACTTTCTCCGCTCCCTACATCCGAAACAATTCCCGCAACCGCTTCGTCTGCGCCCGACTAACAGGAATCTCCGACCCCTTCTTATCATCCATCTTCAGCATGTAGCTCGACTTAAACCACGGCACAACTTCCTTAATATGATTAATATTCACCAAATAAGACCGGTGCGCCCGCCAGAATCGCTCCGAATCCAGCGACCCCTGCAACTCCTCAATCGTCCGATAGTTCGACGTTCCCTCCACATCGCGCGCCACCACAGTAATCAACCCATCCGCAATGCTCGCATAAGCCACGTCTTCTGAATCCACCAGCAACATGCGCTGCTGCGATTTCACCAGCAATTTCACCGGCTGCGATTTCACCAGCCCCAGTTGACTGACCAGCGTCTCCAATTTATCCGACGGGGAAATATTCGCATCCAGCATCTTCTTCGCGCGAGCAATCGCCTTCGCCAGCCGCGCCTTGTCAAACGGCTTCAACACATAATCCACAGCATTGACATCAAACGCCTGCACCGCGTAATGGTCATACGCCGTCGCAAAAACAATATGCGGCACGCGCATCTTGCGGTCCGCCAATTTCTTAATTACGCCGAATCCATCCAGCCCCGGCATCTGCACATCCAGAAAAACCAAATCCGGCGAAAATTCCTTAATCAAATTCAACGCTTCCACGCCGTTCTTCCCTTGCCCCACCAAATTAATTTCCGGAAAACTCTTCAACAAAAAGACAAGCTCGTCCCGCGCGGGCTTCTCGTCGTCCACTACCAGCGTGCTGATTGTCATATTTGCGGGCCAGATTATCGTGTTGCTTGCACACCTTGTGCACTTGCGGCCAATGCTTCGCTGCGAATTCCAGTATAGGCGCAGCCGGGAACCCTTTCAATCGATTGGATTTCTGAAAAGCATGGGGGCGAAACGAAGAAGGCCGCGGCCGGCCCCACTTTCTGCCGCTCCCTAGACGTTCCTATATCCATAGAATGCGGCAGACCGTGGAGCCGGTCAGCAACCAGTTGTACTCTTGCAGCTACTTGAAGCGGACGATCAGACCCGTGGAACCCCGGACATTATTCACGCGGCCCGAAAACTGGCCGTTAAAGAGGCTCGTCAAGTAATCGAACTGCAGAACGCGCCAGCCCCAGCGATCAGAGAACATCCAATCAAATGCTCCCCGACGCCTGCCGCGAAATTCGTCTGCTTGAAACCGAAGTTAGTCTCATCACTCGTAAACGCTTCACCGTAGTGCTGCCTGGCGGCGCCGACCAGGACATGCCCGGAAATGCGCCCTTGCCGAACGAGTGAGAGACGGTAGGTCCAAACAGAAAGTAGTACTGATCTTCCGTCTGATGCGTCGTACCAAGGGTCAATGAGCCATTGTTGCCGCTGAAATCCGCCAAAATTCCAAAGTTCTTGTTCAGATTAAAGGTAACCGAGGCTGCATAACCGTGAACCAATTGCTGGAATTCCCCGGCGTCAACGACTGCAATGTCATTGTTCAAGAATGAGTACCCGGCAAACACATCGAACTTGTGGAATGAATCGCTGCTGGACATTGCCGCCGGCGTCGGTTGCGGCGGCAATGACGGAAATAGATTAAGATTAGACGTTACGCTGGCGGGCGCGGGCGTCCCATCAGATTCTGGCCCAGCAGTTGGAACCGAAACAGAAGTTGCTCCGCCGGCTGTTTGTGCGCCCGCCGGAACAACCGAAACCGCTAAGAAGGCGCATACCGCGATTAACGTGATAACTCCAAGCTTCTTCATTTTTCCAAAGTCTCCCTAGTTAGAGTTTTAGTTAAAACATCATGCTTCCTGTAGAGCGTGCGGTTGTATCCTATAGCTAACAGTAACTAACCAAGTAGACGAGAGTGATCTCGAAAAGGTTGTCGTCTTCATCGCCTTTTACGGTAAATTGACCAACACTTCACAACATTTGCTCATCTTAGCTGGTCGATGAATGGCAGTTCGTCTGCCTATATTATTTCTGGTAAACAGAACAGCACTTCCTACCAAATTATGAAGGTCACGATGGCATTTTCGATACTCCTTGTAGTACCCGCAAGAATGACCGTTGTTGGCGCGTCGAGCTGCAGCCGCACTTTGGCGCGAGTGGAGCTGGTCGTCACATGCCCGCTAATTCCCTGCTACTATTACCCGACGAAAATTTCTTAAGCTCCGTGAAGGAATCGTGCCGAAGGACCGCGCAAAAGTTCTTTCCAGCAAGATGGTCTATCAAGGAAAAGTCTTTGGCGTCCGCCATGACGTCGTGATCGAGCCCGGCGGCATGAGAGCTACGCGCGATATCGTCACGCATCCGGGCTCCGTCGTCGTACTGCCAATTCTCAACGATGGACGCCTGCTCATGATTCGCCAGTACCGTCACACCGTCGGCGGCTATCTATTGGAAGTCGTCGCCGGCCGCAAAGAGCCCGGCGAAAGCACGCTTAAAGCAGCGAAGCGTGAACTCGCCGAAGAAACCGGCTACCGCGCCAAACACTTCCGCGAAATGATGAACGTTTATCCCACTCCCGGATTCGTCGAAGAAACAATGGTCGCCTACGCGGCCACGGGACTCACGCTCGGCAAAACAAATCCCGACGCAGACGAAGTAATCGAGGCGAAACCTTTCACTCTAAAAGCGCTTATCGAGATGATCTGCAAAGAACAGATTCACGACGCCAAATCCGTCGCCTGCATTCTGTATTACGCCCGCTTCATCGCCAAACCCCAAAGCTGAATCCGCCAACAAGTCTCCGTCCGACGCAAAACCTTCAGCCATCCCCAATACCGCTGCCCGCATCTGATTCTACGGGGCGTCCCTTTGTGGTACACTTCGCAGATTTAACGCATTAGTGAACGCGCCACCAACCTGCAACGGTTGGACTCTCGCACCGCACGGAGGCACGACATGGTTGGAACAGTAAAATGGTTTAACAATTCCAAGGGGTTCGGATTCATCGGACGCGACGATGGCGCGGATGTTTTCGTACATTTCACCGCCATCTCCGGCGATGGCTATAAATCGTTGCAGGAAGGCGAAAAGGTCGAGTTTGAAATCGTGCAGGGTCCGAAAGGTCCGCAAGCCGCGGAGGTGAAGAAAGCTTCTCCGGAATCCGCCGCTGCGGCCGGATAACTCTCTCACTCACTTCTTTTTTTTCTCGGGCGATACATCTCCGCGCACTCATGCGCTCAAGATTCGCCGCCTTTTTATTTCTCGCCCGTTCCGCCGTATAATGCCGCCATGGAAAACCGCGAAGTGGCCCACATCCTGCGTGAAACCGCTCAACTGCTGGAAATTGACGGCGCGATGTACAATCGTTTTCGCAGTTACGAGAAAGCTGCGGAGCTTCTGGAAAATCTCAGCACACGCGTCGAAGATATCGCCGCCGACACGGAACAACTCACCGAACTTCCGGGAATCGGCGATCGCATGGCAGAGCACATTCAGGAAATTCTGCGCACCGGCGATTATTCCACTCGCGCGAAACTGCTGAAGAAATATTCTCCAACAATTTTGCAGGTCTTACAGCTTCACTCGCTCGGGCCAAAGAAAGTTGCCATCCTCTGGAAAACATTTAAAGCTGGAACTGTTGATGCCGTAGAAAAACTCGCCGAAGAAGGCAAGCTGCGCTCACTCGAAGGTTTCGGCGAAAAAACCGAGCAAAACATTTTGACTGCCGCGAAGAATTTCAAGAAATCCGCGGGACGTTTCCGGCTGAACGACGCCGAAGACACCGCGCAACAACTCATCGCGCACATCGAACAAGTCGGCGATCAAATTGAATCCGTCACCATCGCCGGTTCACTGCGTCGCGGGAAAGAAACTGTCGGCGATCTCGACTTACTCGTCACGCTCGGCAAAAAGCACACGCAAAAAACGATCGACGCGATCAGCGAACACATTCTGACTTACCAGGCCATTGAGCAAACACTTGTGCGCGGCGAAAATAAAGTAAGTTTCCGTCTCTCGAACACGATGCAAGTCGATGTGCGCCTTCTCGACAAAGAAAGTTTCGGCGCCGCGCTTCTTTATTTCACCGGCTCCAAAGAACACAACGTAACCTTGCGCGGCCGCGCACTGAAAATGGGTTGGACGCTCAACGAGTACGCGCTCACCACGCTCAAAGGCGAAAAGCACGTTGCCGGCGCAACCGAAGAGGAAATCTACGCCAAGCTGAAGCTCGATTACATTCCGCCCGAACTGCGCGAAAACTCCGGCGAAATTGACGCCGCTGCGGGACACAAACTTCCGCATCTGATCGAACTAAAAGATATTCGCGGCGATCTTCAGATGCATACCACCGCCAGCGACGGCAAAAACTCCATCGAAGAGATGGGCAGCGCCGCGCGCGATCTTGGCTACGAATACATCGCGCTCACCGATCATTCCAAAGCCGTCACCGTCGCAAACGGCATGGACGAGAAGCGCACGCTCGAGCAAATCAAAAAAATACGCGACGCGCAGCGCCGCGTGCCAGGAATTCGCCTGCTCACCGGAATCGAAGTGGATATCCTCAAGTCCGGCAAGATGGATCTCGACGACGAAGTGCTCGCGCAACTCGATTGCGTCGTAGCATCCGTGCATTCCTACATGCAAATGGACCGCGCCGAAATGACGGAGCGTCTTCTCGCCGCGATCGAAAATCCTTACGTACAAATCATCGCGCATCCTACTGGACGCTTGCTGCTTCGCCGCGAACCATTCGATTACGACATGGAAAAAGTTCTCGACGCGTGCCGCACGTATGGCGTCGTAATGGAATGCAACGCGTATCCCGATCGGCTCGATCTGCGCGATGTGTATCTGCGAATGGCACGCGATCGCGGCGTGAAAATTGTAATTTCCACCGACTCGCATTCCACGCGCACGCTACCGTACATGAAGTATGGCGTTACCACTGCTCGCCGCGGCTGGATCGAAAAGCGCGACGTGATAAACACTCTGCCGCTGAACGATTTTCTCGCCGCGCTTCGTCCGAAACCTGGCGCGAAAGCTGCGTCCACGAAAGCCGCGCCGCGATCGCCCAAGAAGAAGCGATGACGTTTTCTTTGCCGCTCTGAAAACGCCACTTATGCTAAAATCCGCGTCGGCGAAAAGGCCGCAAATGAAAAAGTTTCTTCCAATTCTCGCGCTTGCTTTGCTGACTTCTCCTTTCGTCAGCCGCGCCGCGGTTTCCGCGCGTCCAACAGTAATTTTCGACGGCAAATCTACTGAACTCGCTTCGTCGTTGCCGCTCGCACAATCGCCGGCGCAATCTGCCAAAGATCTGTGGGTCACGCTTGACGACCTGACCCGCGCCACAGGCTTCGTCCTGAAACCTCAAGGAGTCTGCCGCAAAGAGCTCTGCTTCCCTCTACCGGCGGCTCGCAAATCCGAATTCCTGATCAATCGTGGCAGCACGCAATGGTTCAACCTCAGCGCGTTCGCGCGAATGTTGCATCAGCCAATCGCGTATGACGATGCGCTCGCCACCTGGTATTTCGGTCCGCGTCCGGAAGTTCAGAGCAATTATCTCGCGTCATTCCAGGCGCCGAACTTCACTCTTCCCGATATGGACGGCAAGCCGCATTCCCTTTCCGACTTCCGCGGAAAAAAGGTGCTCATTATTACATGGGCATCCTGGTGAGGGTGCCGACTCGACTTGCCCGGGTGGCAAGTCTTCTACCACGAACTAAAAAACAAAAATTTTGAAATCCTTTCCATCGCTCAGGATACCGGCGGTGCGAAAGATGCAGGCCCGTGGATCACCAAAGCGAATCCCGAATTCACCGTCCTAATCGATCAAGATCACCTCGTCACCAAACTCTACGGCCTGGTGAACGTTCCCACTGGCGTCTGGATCAACGAGCAGGGGAAAATTGTGCGCCCCGGCGAAGTTGCGTTCATTGACGACCGCTTCAAATCATTTTCGCATCTCGATTCCGCGCCGTACGTCAACGCGATTCGCGATTGGATCGAAAACGGCGCGCGCAGCCAGTTCGTCATGACTGACGCGGAACTGAAGACGCGGCTCACAGCCGAAAGTCCGGATCGTCTAATGGCCGACGCCGAATTCAGTCTCGCCGAATATATCTACCGCGCCGGAAATCCCGACGCCGCGGTCCCTCATTTCAAAGAAGCGCAGCGCCTCGCGCCCGACAATTGGAACTACAAGCGCCAGGCATATCTTTTCTCCACAAATCCCGAACGCGATTACGGCACGACGTTCGCCAAAGAAGTTCAGAAACTCGGCGACAAACCCTACTATCCCGCGCCGCAGTTGCCGGCGGGTGCGACGATGCCGACGACGACGCCTAAAAAGCCCGGCGGTAGTTGATCTTGTAGCGCCATCCCTTTCAGGGTGGCATCGGCGCTCTTGACCGCATCAGATCTCACCCAGCAACTAACCCTGCTACCCCTGGGTATCGTAATAGGGCTTAGCGTCTGCAAGTGGCATTCAGCCACCTCTCTCATTCAAGTCCGCTAACATCAAAAGCTGGCTTCGATATATATATGCCGACGTCATATCGTGCAAATAATTAACGCGGCCGACTCCGATAAGCTTTGCCAAAAAACCTACATGGTCATTTGGTTGATTTTGATTTGCTGCAATACGAATGTTCTTTTCGACTTCCGCTGTAAGTACAGTCGTATAGGCTTGGCGAAAATGTTGCGTTGCGTCAAAAGCGGGAATCGAAGGAACTAGCGTGTTTGACGCATTCTGAATTGTTGTTTGCGAAGAAGCTCCCGCTGGAGGAGCCGATCTTGCGGAACGTCTACCGACAACCCAAAAGACAATTACGGCGACAAGAAATATAAAGGCAGGCAGAGTCCAATCAGGAAGCCGATGGAACTCACGAATTAGGAAGGCTCCAGCGACTAACACAAATGCTCCTGCCCCGGCTTTGTAAGCCGAAGCCGCAATCCAGCGGATGGCCGACCGAGGTTGGAATCTACTCGATGAAGGACGGCGTTACGACTGAAAGGGGAGCAGAAGTTGTGAATTTCAGGATGGGCGGAGTTGGGAAAATGATTCTGACCGACGGGATGGACAAAGGTCACACGAATGGCCAGATCAAAGGGCCGCATAGCAAGACGCGAGCGATCTCGCCACTGGAATTCATAATTGTTACGTTTGAGCGAGTGACACCTTCAGAATATGTATTTGTGAAACTGGATGAGAAGAGCGATCGCCGAGAGTTCCGTCAAACGACCGGCGGCGTGATTCATCAATCGAGCGGAGCGGGGAGGAATTCGCTGGACTGCGAGTCTGTGAAGTTGGCGCCGCGCACATATCGAGTGACGCTTGGGACTTTGCCGACCGGCGAGTATGGATTTCTGCCTCCGATTGGGCCTGAGAACCAAAGCGCGCGCGCGAGTGGACGGGTTTATTCGTTTAGTTTTTTGGAGTAGACGAACGGACAAAGGATAGAGGAAACAGTTGGAGATTAGACGCCTGTGCGAATTTTGCACAGGTGTTTCTATTTGTGGGGCATGCCTCCGCGGCAAATTTGTGGTGTTGGGGCTCGCGTTGCGGTATAGCATCTGGCTGCTTAAGGAGGCTATCCGCATGAAACACTTTTTGGTTTTGCTTTTCTTTTTTGCGATTGGAGTGATTGGCGCGGGAATGCTTTCGCTGCGGGGGCAGACACAGGGCGGCGGTGGCGCTAACTCTGCGGAGGCGCAGGCTGCGCGGCAGAAGCAACTTGCGCTTGAGGCGGCGACTCCGCAATTGCAGATTACGGAGGAACATTTAACGCTGATGGTGCCGGGGCACACGATTGGAGAGACGGAAGGTGTCTCGATGAACTCGAGGGGGCATCTGTTTGTTTATTCGCGGACGGGCATGGGCGGTAGCGCGCGTGGCGGGACGGCGGCGGAGCTGTTCGAGTTCGACAACTTTCTGAAATTTGTGAAGCTGTGGGGGCCGGACAATTACGCCGCGTCGTTTGCGCATTCGGTGCGGGTGGATAGGCACGACAACGTGTGGATGGTGGACGAGGGTTCCGGAATGATCGTGAAGTTCGATCCGAATGGGAATGTGAAAATGACGGTGGGGCGAAAGACGGAGGCGATTGATTACCTGGAGCGGTTTGTGGAACGCGGCGAGAAGGACACGAATCGGCATCCGGTGGCGACAATGGGCACATTCAACCGGGAGTCGGACATCGCGTTTGATCCGCAGGACAATATGTACGTGAGTGATGGCTATGGGAACTCGCGCATCGTGAAGATATCAAAGGACGGCACTTGGGTGAAGTCGGTGGGAACATTTGGCGACCGGCAGGATCAGTTCAACACGCCGCATGGGATTGCCGTGGACGCGCAGGGGAACGTTTATGTGGCGGACCGCGGGAACCGGCGAATACAGGTGTACGACTACGATTTGAACTACAAGAAAACTTTTACCGGAGTGGGCGCGCCGTGGAGCGTGCAGGTCACGCCGAAATATATTTATAGCGGCGATGGGACGGGGAAAATTTATCAGCTGGATCACGATGGGAAGCTGCTGGGTTGGGCGCAGACGGGATTGGGATATGGACAGACGAGCTGCATCATTCACGAGCTGCATGCCGAGTCGGACAATGTGCTTTATCGGGGGTCGTGTTCTGAATGGGATGTCGAGAAAATTACGATTAAGTGAAGCGGAGGCAGAGAAGCAAGGAAGCAAGGCGAAAGACGTAGGATTCACCCCGATGCAAATCGACCGGGGCGGGCCGCAAAGGCACTGAGTGCGCAGAGAAAAGAACGCTGAGAGAGACGAGCGGAGAAAAGAAAAAGCAGATTCCTCGGGGCTCGGAATGGCGGGCGTAGTGCTAGAGATTCAGATGACGGGCGCAGCGATGAAGATTTAGGAGACCGGACTACGCGGCTGATCCGCGATGCTGGTAGAGACCGAGTATGTTGCCGCCGGGATCGCGGAAGCGCGCGGTGATTTCGGAGGCGTCGGCGTCGACAGGCTGAACGATTTGGCATCCGTTGGCGGTGATGGCTGCGAGGGTTGCAGTCATGTCGTCATCCATGATGTGAACCATCAAACTTGGAGTTGTAGAAGGCGGGCGGCCGAGGACCCATGTGCCGCTGACTTCTCCGACGCCGTCGTCAAACGAGACGGAGCCATCGTCGCGCTTGCGGATTTGCCAGCCGAAAACTTTTTCCTAGAAGCCGGAGGAGAGCGCGACGTCGGTGGCAGGGATTTCGATGTAGCAAATTTTTGCGTTTCCGTAGGTTGGGGGGCATCGTTTCTCCTAAGGAAGAGTTTTGCGGGCGGTGCTGATCGCTTTGTATCGGAAGAATAGTCCTCCGCCAAGGACCAAACCTGTTACGAATACGAGTGGCGGATGCAAGACCGCCCATTCAAATGTAAACAGGATCCCGAACAACAACGCCGCAAATATGGAGCACATTATATGAGCGAACAAACGTGGCCACTGCATACCGGCGTCTGTCCGTTTGCGCGTGGTCCAGAGAAGCATCAAGCCGCCCCACAGCACGGCCATGAACGCGACCTCTGCCCAATCTCGGATTGTACCCATTCGCGCCTCTAGAGAGCAGACTAAGGCGCGGAGTATAACAAAGGTTTGGCGCTGAAAGCCGAGCGCAATGCGGCCGAAAGCAAGAAGGCGGAGATGGAATTCTAGTTAGCGGGCGCAGACCTTTCGCCGGGAACCCAAGCCGACGAAGATCATCGACAAGGCGAAGATGGCGGACTCGATCCAGTAAAGCGCCGAACTGCGTTTGAAGAAATAGGCAACGGCGATTATGGCGATCGCACAGACTATCGACGCGATGATGATCGATTTCTCGCTGAGTTTCTTGGTGGTCTTCATGGCTTCGATTGTGCTCCTGCGGTGCCGCTGAGAGTCAAGAACCCCACCCTTGCTGCGCAAGGTTGGAGCACCCGAATACTCGGAGCGAGCGAGGCGCGTTGCGTCATCAATTGCAAATTGCGGGGCAATCGGACATAGTATGGAATTCCGCGAATGCAATTTGGGGAACGTGGATAAAATTTCGGCACGTTTGTAAGCGTGCGGCAGCGCAGCACATTTGACAACGTACAACCGCAAAACCTCAAGGGGGAAATTGGATGCGTCGTCCGACTAGCATTGCACCGGCAAAAGGAAAGCTGGGCGTTCTAACGCCGGGAATGGGAGCGGTGAGCACCACGTTCATGGCCGGGGTAGAACTGGTGCGCAGCAAGCAATCGATGCCGGTCGGATCGCTGACGCAGCTCGGCGCGATTCGGCTTGGGAAGCGGACTGAGGGGCGCTCTCCGCTGATTAAAGATTTTGTGCCGCTGGCCGGACTGGACGACCTTGTGTTCGGCGGATGGGATGTGTTTCCGGATACGGCGTACGAAGCGGCGAAAAATGCGGGCGTGCTTTCGCCGGAGCATTTGGCAAAAGTGAAAAAGTTTTTGAGCGGGATTAGTCCGATGAAGGCGGCGTTTGACCGGAATTACTGCCGCAATCTGGATGGAAAGCACATTAAGAAAGCGAAGAACAAATACGACCTGGCGCTGCAGATTAAGGAAGACATCGCGGAGTTCAAGAAGAAGACAAAAGTGGATCGAGTGGTGGTGATCTGGTGCGGCTCGACGGAGATTTTTCTTACGCCGCACGATGTGCACTCGACTGTTGCGAAATTCGAGCAAGGCATGAAGGACAACGATCCGAACATCGCGTCTTCGATGCTGTATGCGTGGGCGGCGGTGACGAGCGGAGTTCCCTTCGCGAATGGAGCGCCGAATTTGACGGTGGATATTCCCGCGATTCAGCAACTGGCTGCGAAACATGGAGTGCCGCTCTGCGGAAAAGATTTTAAGACTGGCCAAACGCTGATGAAGACGATTCTGGCGCCGGGATTTAAGGCGCGTCAGCTGGGATTAAGCGGATGGTTTTCGACAAATATTCTGGGGAATCGAGACGGCGCGGTGCTGGAAGATCCGGATTCTTTCAAGACTAAAGAGGAATCGAAGCTGGGCGTTCTTGAATATATTTTGCAGCCGAAACTTTATCCGGAGCTGTACGGCAAGATGTATCACAAAGTGCGGATCAATTACTATCCGCCGCGCGGCGACGACAAAGAGGGCTGGGACAACATAGACATTTTCGGATGGCTGGGATATCCGATGCAGATCAAAGTGGATTTTCTGTGCAAGGATTCGATTCTGGCGGCTCCGCTGGTGCTGGATCTGGTTTTGTTTTTGGATTTGGCCAAGCGTGCGGGGCTTAAGGGAATTCAGGAATGGCTGAGCTTCTATTTCAAATCACCGATGTGCGCGCCGGAACTTTATCCGGAGCACGATTTATTTATTCAATTAATGAAACTCAAAAATACGTTACGGTGGCTGAAGCGCGAGGACCTGATTACGCATCTAGGCGAAGAATATTACGATTAATGGCGGGATTTTCACTGCGGCGGGGACGTTTCACATCGCGAGACTTCGCGAGACAATTCATTGGCGCTATTGGCCTGGTGGATCGGTTCTTGACGGGGTTTCCCGCTTACGTTACTGTGCGTCGTACCCCCTGGTACGACTGACCATTCCCCGCTGAGGAGATTTGATGGAACCGAAAGCAGTTCTGGAATTTGCCAAGAAGAACAACGCAAAAATTCTCGACCTACGCTTCATCGACGTGCCCGGAATCTGGCAGCACGTCAGTTTCCCCATCGATCAATTGAGTGAGAAATCATTTGAAGACGGATTCGGAATGGACGCCAGCTCGATTCGCGGCTGGGCGTCGATTCACGAGTCGGACATGCTGCTGATTCCGGATCCGAAGACGGCGTTTATGGATCCGTTCCGCGATACGCCGACGATGGTGATGTTGGGCGACGCGGTGGATCCGCTGACGAAGCAGCCATACGCGCGCGACGCGAGGTTTATTGCGAAGAAGGCGGAGAACTATCTGAATTTGACGGGTATCGCGGATCAGGCGTTCTTCGGGGCGGAAGCGGAGTTTTTTATTTTTGATAATGTGCGCTTCGATCAGCGCGAGAATTACGGCTTCTATTATATTGACGCTGAAGAAGGCCGCTGGAATTCGGGGCGCGAAGAGCACAACCTGGGATACCGTCCGCGATTTAAGGAAGGCTACTTCCCTGTTCCTCCGACCGATCACTATATGGATTTGCGCACGGACATGACGCTGCAATTACAGGCGGCCGGGCTGGAAGTGGAATGTCATCACCACGAGGTTGCGACGGCCGGGCAGTGCGAAATTGACGTGAAGTTTGACACGCTGCTGAAGTCCGCCGACAACATGATGAAATTTAAATACATCGTGCGAAACGTCGCGTATCAGTACGGCAAGACGGTGACGTTCATGCCGAAGCCGATTTTCGGCGATAACGGTTCCGGAATGCACACGCACCAGTCGCTGTGGGCAAAGGGCAAGCCACTTTTTGCGGGCGACGGATACGCGGGACTTTCGCAAATGGCGCTGTGGTACATCGGCGGATTGCTGAAACACGCGCCGGCATTGGTTGCGTTTGCCGCTCCGACCACGAATTCTTACAAGCGGCTTGTGCCGGGATATGAAGCGCCGGTGAATCTGGCGTATTCGCGGCGAAACCGTTCGGCGGCGATTCGTATTCCGATGTATTCAAATAGTCCGAAGGCGAAGCGCGTGGAGTTCCGTCCGCCGGACCCGGCGTGCAATCCGTATCTGACATTTTCAGCGCTGATGATGGCGGGTCTTGACGGGATCGAGAATAAAATCAATCCCGGGCAGCCGCTGGATAAGGATATTTACGATCTTTCGCCGGAAGAATTGAAGGACGTGCCGTCACTGCCCGGCTCCCTGGATGAGTCGTTGAAGGCGCTGAACGCGGACCACAAATTCCTGCTAAAAGGCGATGTGTTTAGCGAAGAATTCATTCAACTGTGGATCGATTACAAGCGGAAGAAAGAAATTGATCCGGTGCGGATGCGTCCACATCCGTACGAGTTCCAGCTTTATTACGATATTTAGGTTGCGGAAAACTTTGCAGATGAACGTCCGCTTCGGCAAATTGCTGGAGCGGGCGTTTTTTATTCGCTGCGGACTTTTCCCGTGCGGGCGCCCCTGAAGAACTTCATTTACTCGCGGAACTTTTCTTTTGCGGGCTGCTCGGATACGCTGAAACTCCAATCTATGGACGCCGCATTTAAGGGTGTTGCGTTTACTCAGCCGGAGAGCGCCGAAACGACGCTAGCGGCGGTTGCGCGCATGCTGCCGCCTCAGCTATGGACGGCCTTGCCGGGCTTACTAGCGCAGCTTCCCGACCCGGACGGAGCGCTGAATTACCTTGAGCGTTACTTTCAAACGCGCTCGGGTGCTGGCGGCGAAGTTCCCGCGGCGGATGTGATGCGTTTTCTGCGACAGCGGCCCGCGGCGCTTCACCACTTGTTAGTGATCTTCAGCTACAGTCGATTCCTTTCGGAGACTTTGATTCAACAGCCGGAAATGATTTTGTGGCTCGATCGCGTGTCGTTGGACCGCGGATTTGTGAGGATGGATCGCTCGGTCGGAGTGGGCACTGGAAGTTTGGATCGGATTAAATCACCTGAAGATCTGCACGCGGAATTTGCGCGATTTGCGGCGACGTCATTTGAGCTTTCGCCGGCGGTCATTTTGGCGCGATTCAAGCGGCGTGAATATATTCGCATCACGCTGCGGGACGTGCTGGGCCTGGCGACGCTGGGAGAGACGACGCTGGAGCTTTCGCATTTGGCGGATGTGTTGCTGGAACACGCGCTACTCCTAGCCGAACAGAAACTTGAAGTGGCTTACGGCGCACCGGAAGCTGCGGATGAGGCCGGCTCGAGGCAGCGAACGCATTTGACAATTATTTCACTGGGAAAACTTGGCGGCTTCGAGCTGAACTACAGTTCAGATGTCGATTTGATGTTCCTGTACGGCCACGAAGGAAATACTTCCGGCGGGCTTGAGGGCACGACAACCAACGCGGATTACTTTGCGCGGCTGGCACAAGGAATATTGAAGACGATTATGGAAATGACTCCCGAGGGCGCGGTGTTTCGCGTGGATTTGCGCTTGCGTCCACAAGGCAGCGAAGGCTTGCTGGCGACGACGCTGTTGTCCGCGCTGGATTATTACCGGACAGACGCGCGCGAGTGGGAATTGCAGATGTTGATCAAAGCGCGCGGGTCGGCGGGTGATATTTCTATCGCGAAGCAATTTCTGGCCGAGATGCAGGCGCTGATTTATCGGCCAGAATTTAATCTTGCCGCTGTAGAAGCGGTGCTGGACGCGCGAGAAGAAATCACGAAAAGTTTGCGCAAGCGCGCGATTTCAAAACCTCATACGGCGGAATGGAATGTGAAACTTTCGCCGGGCGGAATCCGGGACATCGAATTTCTGACGCAGTGCCTACAACGGTTGTATGGAGGCGCGGAACCGTGGCTGCATTCGGGAACGACGCTGGTCGCTCTGCAGCGGCTTCACGACAAGGGCTATTTGAGCGGGCGCGAATTTTTTCGGCTCGCGGAGTCGTATCAGTTTTTGCGAAAGGTTGAGCACAGACTGCAGCTTCGCAACGGATTACAGCGTCACACGCTGCCTCATGCGGCGGATGCGCTGGACCGATTGGCGCGGCGTTGCGGCGTGGAAGCAGGGCCGGACACGACTCGGACGTCGGGCGAGGAATTGTTGCACCGGCTTTCAAAATGTTTTTCGGATGTACGCGAGATCTACGATCGCGTGCTGGCAACGAATTCTCCAACGCAGGCGGAGCCGAGCGAACATTTTGAAGCTGACGCCGGCGCGGGACAATTACTGCGACGATTGCAGGCCGCGCACCCTGCTATTGCCGACATTTATTCAAAGTTTGTAGAGAGCGGCGATTTACTGGCCCGGCGCGGGCTCACTCGCTTCCTCAGCTCGGCAATTCTTTCTCCAGATTTGCTCGCGGAATTGACGGCGCATCCTGAATGGCTTTCAAGCGCGGCGGAGATCTGCGGCGCGAGCGATTACGCGGTGGAATGGCTGGCGCGGCATCCGGGTGACATACACATCTTGGCGGAGACAAATCGGCCGCCGCCAGCTTCGGTTGTTGGCCGCGATTCCGCGCTGCGCGAAGGATCTGATACCGCGATGTCGTACGTGCGCGTTCGATATCGGCAGAGGGTTTTTGCGGCGCTGGTCGAAGCGATTCGCGGGCCGCGGCAACCGTTTGAAACTTTCGCGGAGTTGTCGTCGCTTGCGGAAAAAGCCATCGGCGAAACTTTGGAGATCGCGGCGCACGATGTGCTCTCCCCCGCGAAAGCTGAATCATTCGCCGGGAAATGGTCCGACGGCGTTGCAACTTTGCCGATTACAGTTTTGGCACTCGGCAGGCTCGGCACGTCGGAAATGGATTTCGCTTCTGATGTTGATTTGGTTTTCATCTCTGACGCTTCGCTCGACGCGGCGGAACGCGAACCGTGGCGCAAAGTTATGGAGCGATTCTCAAATCTGGCGGCTAATTTGACGCGAGACGGAATTCTGTTTCCGGTAGACACGCGGCTGCGTCCGCGCGGGACCGAGGGCGAAATCGTACAGTCGTCAGCGTATGTACTGGAATATTTCCGAACGGAGGCTGCGGCGTGGGAGGCGGCAACTTATCTGAAGGCGCGCGCGGTCGCCGGGAATCTGCGGCTGGGATGCGACGTGATTGCATCAATTCAAAACATTTGCCGCGAGCGATTTGGGGACTCGTCATTGTGCGCGAGCGAACTCGCGCGAACGCGCGAACGATTGGATAGTGAAGGAACTACATGGGAACAGGGGCGTCCGCCGCGCGCCGAATTTAAAAAAGTCGCGGGCGGGTTTTACGACATCGAATATATTTTGGCGTTTCTTTATTTAACGCGCGGACTGCCAAACGGCGTTGCGCCCGGCGGACATGTGCTGCGGCAGATTGCAGCGCTCGAATCGGCGGGCGAAGCTGCTTCCGGATTAACAACCGCTGCGGCGGGCGCGCTGCGAGGTGGCGCGCTACTTTTCCGCGCGGTGGATCACGGCATCCGAATCGTCAATGGACATGCGGCAAAAGGCGAGCCTGAACCGGCGCTTGCCGAGCGGGTGAAACCGTTGCTGCAGCGCTGGGGAGTTAACATGCGCGGCGGATTGAGCGACGAATTGGCGTTAACACGGAAGCAGATGCGGGCACTTTACGACGAAACCGTTTTGGCGCAGCGAAAATCCGATTGAGTAAATCAACTTCCGTCAAACGTCACACTCCGAACGCCGGTGAAGAGATTGACACAGGCTGAGTCACCGTGCGCGGTTTGCCGCTTTGTGTTATCGTTTTTGCGCCCCTTATTCCGATGTAAGTTGTGGCGTGACTGCCAAAAGCATTCGCTTAATTCGGTGAACACTAAGGACAGAAAATACATGAAGACCGCCTATAACGGTGTTGCGGTTCCTTCCGAAGGGAAGGCGATCGACTACGTAAACGGAAAGTTTGTTGTGCCGCCGAACCCGATTGTGCCTTTCATCGAAGGCGACGGCACGGGGCGGGATATTTGGCGCGCCTCGCGGCTGGTTTTTGATGCTGCTGTCGAGCGTGCTTATGGCGGGAAGCGGCGCGTTGTGTGGTACGAAGTTTTTGCGGGCGAAAAGGCGTTCAACACATTCAAGGAATGGCTGCCTGATGAAACCGTAGAAGCGGTGCGCGATTTCCGCGTGTCCATTAAGGGGCCGCTGACGACGCCAGTGGGCGGCGGAATTCGCTCATTGAATGTGGCGCTGCGGCAGCTTTTGGATTTGTATGCCTGCGTGCGCCCGGTGAAATATTTCAAGGGAGTTCCCTCCCCCGTTGTTCATCCAGAGCAACTGGACGTGATGATTTTCCGCGAAAATACGGAAGACGTTTACATCGGGATTGAGTGGCGCTCCGGCTCGCCTGAAGCAAAGAAGCTTCTGGAATTTCTGAACAACGAAATGTTGAAGGGCACGAAGAAACAAATTCGCATGGATTCCGGCGTGGGCATCAAGCCGATGTCGCCGTTCGGCACGAAACGACTTGTGCGGCGCGCGATTCAATATGCGCTGGATCACAAGCGGCGCACCGTCACGCTGGTCCACAAAGGCAACATTCAAAAATATACCGAGGGCGCATTCCGCGATTGGGGCTACGAGCTGGCGAAGGAAGAATTCCGTAGGCAGATTATTACCGAGCGCGAAAGCTGGATGGTGGATAATCTCGACAAAAATCCTCAATTAACCCTGGAGCAAAACGCCGCGTTGATCGACCCGGGCGTCGAACAGGCGACCGACGCATTTCGCACGGAACTTTACAAGGAAGTGAAGCAGGTGCTGGACTCGATTTATGCGACACACGGAAAAGGCCAATGGAAACAGAAGCTGATGATTAATGACCGCATCGCAGATTCTGTCTTTCAGCAGGTGCTGACCCGTGCGAGCGAATACAGCGTACTGGCGACGCCGAATTTGAACGGCGATTATTTGTCGGATGCGTGCGCGGCTCAAGTCGGCGGCCTGGGAATGGCTCCGGGCTCGAATATCGGCGATGGCTACGGATGTTTTGAGGCGACGCATGGCACGGCTCCGAAGTACGCGGACAAGGATGTGATCAATCCGGGTTCCGTAATGCTTTCCGGCGCGATGATGTTTGAATTTATCGGATGGCCGGAAGCGGCGCGGCTGATTGAAAACGGAATTGCGCGAAGCATTGTGCAGAAGCGCGTCACGTACGACCTGGAAAGATTGATGCCCGGCGCCACCAAGATTTCTACTTCGCAATTTGCGGCGGCGATTATTGATAACATGAGCGCGGAATCTCCCGTCGATCACACGACTACAGCTTCGCGCTAAGCGATTTGAGAAACATCATATAGAAAACCAAGGAGATTGAGGGCATGCGAAAGAAAGTAACGGTTGTTGGCGGCGGATTTGTGGGCGCGACCACCGCGCAGCGCATTGTAGATATGGAATTGGCGGACGTGGTGTTGTGCGACATCATGGAAGGAATTCCCGTGGGCAAGGGACTGGACATGCTGGAGTCCACGCCGATTACGCGCTCGGACTCGAACGTGATTGGATTTTCCACGGCGCAGGGCGATTACCGGCCGACCGCGAACAGCGACATCGTGGTCATGACGGCTGGATTCCCGCGCAAACCGGGAATGAGCCGCGACGATTTACTGCGCGCGAACTATGACGTGGTAAAGGCGGTGATCGAACAGATCGTGAAGTATTCGCCGAACGCGATTCTGATTGTGGTTACGAATCCGCTGGACGCGATGGCTCAGGCCGCCTACAAACTGGCGGGATTTTCCAAGAACCGCGTGATTGGAATGGCCGGCGTGCTGGATTCGGCGCGCATGAGCACGTTTGTGGCGATGGAACTCGGTGTGTCCGTAGAAAATGTGCATTCATTCGTGCTGGGCAGTCACGGCGACGATATGGTTCCGCTGCCGCGCTACTCGACTGTGGCCGGCATTCCGCTGCCCGACCTGCTTCCGAAGGAAAGAATTGACGCGATTGTGGAGCGCACGCGGAAAGGCGGCGCGGAGATTGTGAATCTGCTGAAGACCGGATCGGCGTATTACGCGCCTTCGGCCGCCGTGGTCGAAATGGTGCAGGCAATTCTAAAGGACAAGAAAAAGATTTTGCCGTGCGCCGCGTATTTGGAAGGCGAATACGGAATCTCGGGATTGTTTGTCGGCGTGCCGGTGAAACTTGGCGCACGCGGCATTGAGCAGATTATCGAAATCAAGCTGACCGCGGATGAAAAAGCGTCACTTGATAACGCTGCGGCGACGGTGCGGGAATTGGTGGGAGTGCTGGGAGTTTAGTTTTGAGTTGCGCCCGCTCGATTAGACCTAACTACAAAGAAAACCGCGCTGGTGAACTAATTCCAGCGCGGCAATAAAATCCTTAGCGAATTGTGTTGCGAATTACGGCTTCGGGGTTGCCGCCGGCGACGGAACAATCAGAGTTGTAGTCTTGATCGTATCGAGCTTCGGAAAATTCTTTTCGAGATACGCCCTGCCCTGGTTCGTAACCTTGTCCTGATCCGGTCCCGCGCCTTGCGGAGGGCCGTCTCCATAGCCGCTATACAACTTATCCACAACGTCCATGCCGCTGGTCACTTCGCCGAACGGTGCGAATCGGATCGTATCGAGCGATGAGTTGTCTCCAAAGTTGATGAACACTTGCGTGGTGCGAGTATTTGGATCGTTCTGCGCCGCGTAGGAAATCATCCCGCGCTTATTCGATTGCCTTACCGGGTCGTCCTTAATAGCAGCGTTTGACCAAGCTCTGTTAACTTCGGGATAGGAGCTTAATCCAAACTGCACCATGAACGGGCGCGGCGTGCGAATGACGCGGAAAAAAGCGGCCCCATCAAAAAAGTGATGCTTCACGAGATTGTAAAACCGATCGGCGCCGAACGGAGCCCAGGCGCGAGTTACGTGCACAACGAAATCGCCCTGACTCGTGGTAAATTTCACGACGAAAGTATCCGACGCTTTCGCATTCAACGCGGATGGCATCAGCAGCGCCTTGTCAAAAGGGCCGGCTGCGGCCGGCGCCGTCTTCTGCATTGACGCGCCGCCTTGAGCCAGCGCGACCGCGGCGCCGGCCAATATGATCAGCACAGCAAATATTCCATGCATTCTCAATTTCATTTGCGTTCTCCCTGTTCGAGCTATTTTGACTTTGCTTGCAATTCGTGGCTCACGCGCTCGGCTGCTTCCATCACGCGTAACGTGTTGCCGCCGAGAATTTTACGAATGTCGTCTTCGGAATATCCGCGACGCAGCATCGCTTCGGTAAGCTTCGGCAACTTGCTGCAATCTTCCATGCCGTGCGGCATCACGCTGCCATCGAAATCGGAGCCGAGTCCGACGTGATCGGCGCCAACAAGTTTCACGGCGTGATCAATATGATCCACGATAGCTTCCCATTCCACCTGTGGAAGTTTCCCTTCGGCAATCATCTGATGCGCGATTTTCTCGCCGTCGCGTATCGAGGCGGCTTCATCTTCGCCGGCCGCTTTATCCGCGGCGGCTACGCGCGATTTAAGTTCCGCGCTCCTATTCGATGCATCGCGATAGGCCTGGCTGAGAAACGCGATGTGATAGTTGATTTGGACTACTCCGCCCTTGGCCGCGAGGGCCTTGATCATGTCGTCGGTCATGTTGCGCGGCGCGTCGCAAATCGCGCGGCATGAGGAGTGGGATGCGATCATCGGCGCTGCGCTGACTTCGAGAGCGTCGTAAAATGTTTTGTCGGAGACGTGAGAAATATCCACCATCACTCCGAGTTTGTTCATTTCACGAATAACATCCTTGCCGAAAGGAGTAAGGCCGATATGTTTCGCGTCGTCGCCGGAAGATCCCGCCCAATCGAGATCGTTAGTGTGAGTAAGCGTCATGTAACGCACGCCGAGCGCGGCAAACCTGCGGAGCACATTCAGATCGTTGTTTATCATGTGCCCGCCTTCAACACCCATCAGCACGGCGATTTTCCCCTGCGAGTGCGCGCGGCGCACTTCGTCGGCGGTCGTGGCCAGCGCCAAATCCTGCGGATGTTTGCGCACCTGTTCGCGGGTCTCGTCAATCAGATCGAACGCGCGTTTCGTGGCGGGCGCGCCGGTCATATTGGCGTTGCACCAGATGGAAAAGAAAATCGCGTTCAGGCCGCCTTCGCGCATCCGGGGAATATCAACGTGCCCTTCGGCGTCGCGATGGCCCAGGTCGAAGTGCTGAAAAAAGAAACGCTGCGGCGTGTCGTCGTGCGTGTCCAATACTATGGAGCTGAAATGTAATTTGCGCGCGCGATCGGAGATTTCGTCAGCAGGCATTTTTGAGGAAAGTAGGCCGCCAGCAAGCAAAAGTGCGGCGGCAAATATTTTGGTTCGTGTGTGCATGTGTCCTCCCGCAAACAGGACTAGCCAAACAGCCATCCCACCAGAGAATTGCGAATCGCGTCGCGGTTGACTTCCGCCAAAGACTCGGTGAGCGGAATCGATTTCGGGCAGGCATGCACACAATTCTGCGCGTTACCGCAATCCTGCACGCCGCCTTTGCCGCTGATGGCCTCCAGACGCTCGCGCGCGTGCATTGCGCCCGTCGGATGCATATTGAAGAGGCGCACCTGGCTGACGATGGCCGCGCCGACGAAATTACTGTGGTCATTAATTTGCGGGCAAACTTCCAAACAGATGCCGCACGTGATGCACTTGGAAAGCGGATACGCTTTTTCCTGAACTTCCGGAGCGATCTTGGGACCTTCGCCCAGGTCGTAGGTTCCGTCAATCGGAATCCAGGCCTTGACGCGCTTCAAATTCTCAAACATCACGCTGCGATCGACGGCCAAATCGCGCACAACGGGAAATTTCGTCATCGGCTCGATTCGGATAGGTTGATCGAAGTGATCTACAAGGGCGGAGCAGGCCATGCGCGCGCGGCCATTGATGACCATCGCGCAGGAGCCGCAAATTTCTTCGAGGCAATTCGAGTCGTACGCAATCGGCGTGGTGGTTTTGCCGTCGCGCGTGATGGGCCGCTCGGCGATATCGCGCAGGCAAATAATTACGTTCATATGCGGGCGCCACGCCAGCTCAAATTCTTCCCAGTACGGCTTGTCGCCTGGGGTGGCCTGCCGCTTCACCTTGACGATGACTTTCTTGTTTTCCGCCATGGCCCCTCGAAATTCTACACCGCCTGCAATTTCCACTTCGTCGCCAACTTGCACTTCACCGCTTAGTATTTCCTCGTTCGCGGTGGAACCAACGAAACGTCCACCGGCTCGTACGTCAGATTAATCTGGCCGTTCACCCACTTCGCGCGAGTGGTCTTCAGCCATTCGGCGTCGTTGCGCTCCGGGAAGTCCGGCTTATAGTGTGCGCCACGCGATTCGTTCCGCGCCAGCGCTCCGAGCGTGATTACACGCGCGAGAATCAACATGTTGTAAAGCTCGCGGGCGAAAGAAAGCGTTTGATTCGACCAGCGCGTGCGATCCGAAAGATTCATCTTCTTGTAGCGCTCGAGCAATTCCTGCAGCTTCACGTCGGTACGTTCGATGCCCGCGTTCTTGCGCGTTACGGTAACGTGCTCCGTCATCCACTCGCCCATCTCTTTCCAAATTGTGATGGGATTTTCGTCGCCCTGCTGGGTGACCAGCGCTTCGTTAATTCCCTGCTGGCGCTTTTGTTCGCGCTCGAAAACGGACGATGGCACCGCGCTCGCGCCTTTCTCCAGCGATCGGCCGTACTTCACAGCCGCGGGCCCGGCAATCATCCCGCCGTAGATGCACGATACCAGTGAATTCGCGCCGAGGCGATTCGCGCCGTGATATTGATATTCGCATTCGCCGGCGGCGTAAATTCCCGGTACGTTCGTGGCTTGGTTGTCGGTATCCACCCAGATGCCGCCCATGGTGTAATGCGTGGCCGGAAAAACTTTCATCGGCTCGACGTGAGGATCCACGCCCAGGAATTTCTCGTAAATTTCCAGAATGCCTTCGAGCTTGCGATCCAGGACGTCGCGCGGAATGTGCGTCACGTCCAGATAGACAGCCTGCTGGCCGGAGATGCCGAGTTTCAACTCGAAAACAACTTTGTGGATCGCGCGCGTAGCAACGTCGCGCGGCACCAGGTTGCCGTACTTCGGATACCATTCTTCCAGGAAATAAAATCGCTCGCCGGCTGGAATTGAGTTTGGCGCGCGCGTATCGGCGGCGTTCTTCGGCACCCACACGCGGCCACCTTCGCCGCGGGCGGATTCGCTCATCAAACGAAGCTTGTCTTCACCCGGAATAGCAGTCGGATGCACCTGGATGAATTCGCCGTTGGCGTAATCCACGCCTTGCTGGAACAAAGCCGATTGCGCCATGCCGGTGCAGACGACGGAATTTGTGGAGCGATAGAAAATCGCGCCGTTTCCGCCGGTGCAGAAAATTGTCGCGTCCGCCGCAAAAGTTTTTACTTCCATGGTTTTCAAATCCATCGCGCAGATGCCACGCGAAACGCCAGCATCGTCGAGAACGGCGGAAAGGAACGTCCAGCCTTCGTACTTTCTTACTTTGCCCTCGGCTTCGTAACGCCGAACTTGCTCATCAAGCGCATAGAGAAGTTGTTGCCCGGTGGTGGCCCCCGCAAATGCGGTGCGATTGAACAGAGTGCCGCCAAAGCGGCGATAATCCAAATTTCCTTCCGGCGTGCGATTGAACATGACACCCATGCGGTCGAGCAAATCAATAATTCCGGGCGCGGCTTCGCACATGCGCTTCACCGGTGCCTGATTGGCAAGAAAATCGCCGCCGTAAACCGTGTCGTCAAAATGTTGCCAGGTGGAATCACCTTCGCCCTTGGTGTTTTTCGCGGCGTTGATTCCGCCTTGCGCGCAAACAGAGTGCGAGCGCTTCACCGGCACGATAGAAAATAAATCAACGGGCACGCCCGCTTCGGCCACTCGAATGGTGGCCATCAAACCAGCGAGTCCTCCGCCAACGACGATAATTTTGGGCTGATTCATTTCGATAGATATGTGTCCAGGGGATGCCAACCGTATCGCAAACAAACAAGAATTGTAACGCTCATGAAAATAAGAACCGCCGCTACGCCGACGCCGAGATATCCCGCCGCGCGTTGCGATCGAACTGTTGCGGCCAGTCCCCATTTGCACAGGAAATTCCAAATGCCTACACCGAAATGCACACAGCAGGCAGTAACGCCCAGCAAAAAGAAACTGAAGAACCATACGTTCTGCAAATCTGCGTTGACGCTGTTGTAGGTAGAAAGTCCGCCGGAACCAAGGCGCTCTGTGTAAACGTGCCAGCCGATAAATAGAAATGCGATCAAACCAGTCCAGCGTTGTGTGCTGAACATCCAGTTGCCGACCCACGGATACGCAGAAACGTTCGTCTTACCTCGGTACCAAACATAAAAGCCATACAACGAGTGGTAAAGAATCGGCAGCCAAATGATGCAAATTTCAAGGGGTAGGCGCCAGGGAACAGTCTGAAGAGCGTGCGAAGCTTCGTTGTAATTGCTGCTGCCAACCAGGGAATAGCTGTTTTCCCAGATGTGATCGGCCATGTAAGCACCGACGGGAATGATGCCGCTCAGGGAATGCAGTTTGCGCCAGAAAAAACTATGGTCTGGTTGCACACCCGGTGCGGACATGAAAAATTCTTACTCCCTTTGCGCGGCGAAGAAATTGTTCGCGGTGCACGAAATGTGGATGCGAATTCGTTCCGGGCGATCCGACAGACTGCGTAACAATCGAGCACCCGCAACTGAAACCAGTATAGAAATTCCCGGGAGGTATTGCAAGGCAAACGAATGAACAATCTTGAACCACTCTCCGGGCTGGACAACGCACCGCGTCTTGCACTCGCCCCGAACAGAATTCTTCCGGGTAACGAATTCCTCCGAGGTATTGCAAAGCAAGCACGTGGTCCAATTTCGCACAGAAAAAAAGTGTGCTTCCGCTATACTCTAACCTGCCCCTGAATACTTCCCCTGAAGGAAGAGGATGAAAGCTTTAGCAACCGCATCAGAACTGAGTCGCCTTGTGAACCGCTGGGTAGAGCAATCTACCGAAATTGATTCGGCGTCGCTGGGGGCATTCTCTGAAAAATTGGCGGCGATTTTTGGCGTCAACCCTGACGAAGTTGCGATTCTCGCTATAACCGGCAACGGACAGCATCTGAAATTCCTAGTTCCGGAAAAACTGCAGGCCGTCGGCACGATTCCCGTAAACAGTACGACCGCGCTGGTTGCCCGCACAGCCCGCGAAAAACGCCCCGATATTTTGAATCAATTCGCCGGGTCGCGGCACGCTAGCGTTTTTGAAGGAGTTCCGCTTGGTCACCGCGAAGGGGAGATGATTCAGAAAATTATGAGCGTGCCGATTGTTTCCGGCGAGAAAGTTGTGGGCGTGGTGCAGATCTCGCGCAAGGGCCGCACTCAACAGGGGGCCGGCGCTGATTTCGGATCGGGAGATCTGCGCATGCTACAAGGATTGATTCCCACGCTGGCGCAATTTGTCGAACTTTCAAAAAACAACCCTGCGGGTGTCAGTTGAAAGTGTTCAGGTCCATATTGCGAAATCTGTTCACGGCAGCACGCTCGATTTCCCCGTTGCCATTCACACTCTATTCACAAACCGAAAGCCTCCTTCTTCCGCCGCAAAAGTTTTTTTAGGCAAACATCGAATACGCATTGACACTGCGGTGCGTTCTTGTTACTTTCGCGTGCGCTTGTTTTACTCGAAGCGAAATGTTTTGTGGAGGCACCGCAGTCGGGCACTCTAAATGGCATTCGTCGCAAAAAAGATTTTCCTGACCAAAGGCGTTGGCAAACATCGCGAGAGGCTTTCGAGCTTCGAGCTCGCATTGCGTAACGCGGGCATCGCGGCGTGTAACATTGTTCGCGTATCGTCAATTTTCCCTCCGAACTGCAAACTGATTTCCCGCAGCGAAGGATTGAAGCACATCAAACCGGGCCAGGTTGCCTTCACCGTCATCAGCGAAAATTCCACGCGCGAGCCGCATCGTCTGATCGCAGCGGGAGTAGGTCTTGCGTTACCGGCGCAGAAGTCCATGTACGGTTATCTTTCTGAACACCACTCATTCGGCGAGACCGAAGAAGTTGCCGGCGAATACGCGGAAGAGCTGGCGGCCGAAATGCTCGCTACTACCTTGAACGTGGAATTCGACGCCGATCTTTCCTGGGATGAGAAAAAGGAAGTTTATCGAATTTCAAACAAGATCGTCCGCACGATGAACATCACGCAGTCGGCAGTAGGCGACAAGCGTGGATTGTGGACTACAGTTCTCGCCGCCGCGATTCTTCTGGAAAGCGATTAGAATTTTTCCATAGCTGCTCTGTCGTACACGATTCAATTCCCTTGTGGCGCTCCGTGAAATCACGCAATCGTTCCTAACTCCGCCGGATTCGCCTTTTCCATGCGCCTAGTGATACAAATTGATAGTATAAGCAGGCGCAAGATTGAAGAGCAGTCAGCGCCGATCCAATTGAGGTGAACCGATGGCATTGCTGGCTAGCAACGATGGATACCAGGTGTTTGGGGTCTTCGTATCAAGGTCGCTTATTTCATGGATCATCATCGGATTAATCGCCGGATGGCTGGCCGGAACACTGGCGCGCGGCCGCGGATTCGGTTGTTTCGTAAACATTATTCTGGGAATGGTGGGCGCGGTTCTTGGCGGTTGGATCTTCACAAAACTTGGTATCTTCGGTGGTGGTTGGCTATACAGTCTTGCGGCGGCCACCGTCGGAGCGGTTGTTCTCGTCGCAATTGCTCGTCTATTTGGCGGCAGCAGCGAGGACTAAAATTCGCATTTGCCCCGCCTTGCACTCACAAGCTTCCGTGCAGTGCCTTCGAATCGGTGACGTGCGCCCATAGGTTTTCACCCGCGCCAGGTCCAAGAATTGTGCATGTGATACGATGTAACGCGTCTAACCGCGGAGAATCCTTTGAATCATAAGTCACTTTGGGCAATACCCCTGGGCGGCCTGGGGGAATTCGGCATGAACATGATGGCTTTGCGCTTTGGCGATGACATTATCGTCATCGACGCTGGCATGATGTTCCCAGAAGCTGAGCTGCTCGGCGTAGATATAGTAATTCCAGACATTGCCTACCTGAAACAGCATCAAAAAATGGTTCGCGCGATCGTTCTGACGCACGGCCACGAAGATCACATCGGCGCGCTTCCCTACATTCTGCGCGATTTTAATGTGCCGATTTACGGTACGAAGTTCACGCTGGCATTGGTCAGCAAGCGACTGGAAGAACGCGGCCTGCTGGATTCCGCGAAGTTAAATGAAGTCACCGCCGGCAGCACGATCAAGGTTGGCCCCTTCGGCATCGAATTCATCCACGTCACGCACAGCACGATTGATTGCGTCGCGCTCGCCGTGCGCACACCAATGGGAGTGATCATCCACACCGGCGATTATAAAATGGATCCCACTCCACCGGATAACAAGCCATTCGATTTGCACGCGTTCGCGCGATACGGACAAGAAGGCGTGCTCGCGCTGTTCAGCGATAGCACCAACGTCGAACGGCCAGGTTACACGCCGTCAGATCGCGCAGTCACGTCACGCCTCGAAGAGCTTTTCCGTTCGGCCCCGCGCAAAGTCCTTCTATCGTGCTTCGCTTCCTCCATCCATCGTATTCAGATTGCCGTGGATATCGCCGCTACTACCGGCCGCAAAATAGCGTTCGTCGGACGCAGCATGGTGGATAACGTCGAAATCGCGCACGGATTAGACCTATTGCGCATCCCGGACGGTCTCGTCGTGCGCGCTCAAGATATTCGCTCCTTTGATCAGAAGAAGCTTGTCGTGCTGGTTAGCGGCAGCCAAGCCGAGCCGATGTCGTCCATGTCTCGCATCGCAGTGGACAACCACCGACTGGTTTCCGTGGACGAGAACGACACCGTGATTCTTTCCGCGCGAATTATTCCCGGCAATGACCGCGCAATTTTCCGTATGCTCGATCACATGTTCCGCCGCCGCGCGCTCGTCTATTACGATAACCATGCCGGCCTGATTCACGTCTCCGGCCACGCCAGTCAGGAAGAACAGAAGCTGATGCTCCAGCTCGTGAAGCCGAAATATTTCATTCCCATCCACGGCGAATATCGCCAACTGTTCCGCCACGCCGCAATTGCGCACCAACTTGGCGTGGTCTCCGGCGAAATCATGCTGCTCGAAGACGGTAATCCCATCGAGTTCACGGAAAATGGCGCGTTCCGCCGCGAACCAATTCCGGTCGGTCGCGTCTGCGTGGATTCGGGCTCGCTCGAAGAAATCGAAGAGTTCGTCATACGCGATCGCCGCCATCTGTCCGAAGACGGTGTTGTCGTTCCCATCGTTGCGATGGATAAGCACAACGGGCGTCTCGGCTCACAGCCCGAAATCGTGACGCGAGGCTTCCTGCCCAATGACGACGATGACCAGGGCGTAATCGCAGGTGCGCGCGAAGTTGTGCTGAAGACTATCCAAAACTCGAACGCGGAAGAAAAGTCCGACTGGACAGTAATGAAAGAAAAAATCCGCGTGGATCTGAAGCGCTATCTGAATAAACAAACGTCCAAGCGCCCGCTGATTCTGCCCGTAATTCTGGAAGTCTAGGCCGCACAGTGAGTGTGAGGTTCGCCCCCCGTCCATACGATTCATCTGATTTTGACGCACTGTATATCCTTGACCGGACATGCTACCCACCGGGGATCGCTTATAGCAGAAGTATGTTGCGTTGGTTTCTGAAGCAACCCGGAGCGATTTGTCTGGTTGCCGAAGCGGCCGGCGAAATTAAGGCCTTCGTCCTGGCTGAGGCCGACCCGCCAGTCGGCCACATCATTACGCTGGACGTGGCCACCGAACACCGCCGAAGCGGACTAGGTACCCGGCTGACACTGGCGGCAGAAAACGAGCTGGGGTTACGCGGCGTCCGTGAAATAGAACTCGAAACGGCGGTAGACAACCCCGCCGGCATTGCGTTTTGGACGAGGCACGGCTATCGTACCGTCGGCACGATTCCCCGCTACTATCTGGATCGTGTGGACGCCTTGTGCATGACCAAAGTGTTGGCCACTCCAAAGGAGCTTTGAACTCGGATGCCACTTATTCAAGCTGTGGTGCTGGCGGTCGTGCAGGGACTGACCGAATTTCTCCCCGTTAGCAGCAGCGCCCATCTGGTTTTGTTTCCTTGGTTCGCCGGGTGGCAGGAGCCGGGCCTGGCGTTCAATGTCGCACTTCACTTGGGCACATTCGTCGCCGTACTGGTATATTTCCTGCGCGATTGGGTGCAGCTTACACTTGCCGGATTCGGAATCCGCGCCTCGGCGAGCATGAGCGCCGAAGAACTATCGTGGAAGCGCAAGATATTCTGGTTGCTGGTGATCGGCACGATCCCGGGCGCGCTCGTGGGCATACTCTTTGAAAAGACCATCGAGGAACGCTTCATGCATCCCGTGCCAATCGCCTGCGCGCTGATCATCGTGGGCCTACTAATGTGGTGGGTGGATAGCCTCGCGAATCAGAAGCGGCACATTCCGGAGCTCGGACTGAGTGACTCCGTGATTGTAGGTACCGCACAGGCGCTGGCTCTTTTTCCCGGGGTTTCGCGTTCCGGCATCACCATCACGGCAGGTCTTTCTCAGCGGATGACGAGGGAAACCGCCGCGCGCTTCTCTTTTCTGCTATCGACGCCACTGATCGCCGGCGCGGCGGTGAAAGAACTCCCCAAGCTGCTTCACGCACACAAGGCCGGAATGATGGACATTTCTCTCTCCACTCTCTTCATTGCCATCGCAGTTTCCGGCATTGTAGGTTACTTGGTCATCGGATTCCTGCTTCGTTATCTACAGACACGCACCCTCAAAGTTTTCGTTGTTTATCGGGTTGCACTCGGTATACTTATCCTGTTACTCGTTTTCCTCCATCTGGGCCACACGCGATAGCGCCCGCGCTCCTCAGAGGTAGAGTAGCCACCGCTATCCGCCCGCCTAGGAGAGGTCAGTGCGCTTACTAACGCCGACGGAAAATCACCGTTTGAATGAGCTATGCGGATTTCTGGGCCTTACGATGGGCCTGCTCGTGGCTCTTAGCCTGCTTTCGTACAATCCGCATGACGCATCCCTGAATGTTTCCTCATTCGACGAGCAGTCGCACCACGCCACCAACTGGATTGGTCCAGTAGGCGCGCACGGTGCAGACCTGCTGTTCCAGGGACTTGGCTACGCAGCATTCCTATTGCCCGCCGGAATATTCGCGCTCGGCACGCGATGGTTTCGCAGCCGCGCCGTGGATTCCCCGACCGCAAAACTCGTAGGATGGGGCCTATTCGTCCTTGGACTGCCGGCGCTGGTCACTCTGTGGCACTTCCCTGAAGTGCGCGGCGCTGCACCACCGGGAGGACTGCTGGGCAGTGTGCTGGCCGCGGGCCTGACCGGCGCGTTCAACGGCGTAGGCGCCCAACTGGTGACTGTGGCGGCTGTGCTGGTCGCGCTGTTCCTGACGACTCAGTTTTCTTTCCTCGGCGCACAGGAATGGGCGAAAGGGCCACTCAGCAAAATTAACTTTGTGCCCGCGCTGATGGAGCGGTATAACGCCTGGCGCGAAGCACGCGAGCAGACTCGGCTACGCAAGCGCGTGGAGGACATCAAGATTTCTGGGCGTCCGGCAGTGGCTTCGCAGGTGAGGGAAGCTGTGAACAAGATGTTTGCTAAAGCTGCCGTTGAAGAGGAGGAAGAAACCCCGCCCGTTGAAGAAGCGGAAGATAAACCTTCCCGCCGCGCGCCCGTGATTCTGCGCTTCAAGGAAAAGGGCGAGCGCGAGGAAGAGCCCAAACCGCCGGCCAAATCGTCTGTCCCTAAAATTT
>OBLU010000246.1_pt1 | contig 53108 bp, 34 predicted proteins | sample 1518681 | NCBI WGS metagenome assembly OBLU01 (sample SAMEA3539304, study PRJEB22396) | soil metagenome | biome: tundra; feature: field; material: soil | place: USA | collected 2010-05 | depth 0.15 m
GCCCGGATGAGCCAGTTGGCTTCGAGAAACAGGATTCGCGGCCCAAACCGCTTGCCGGCATTTTGCAGGGAAAGCATCTGACTCTATTTTCGCAGAGGCGCGGCCGAGTGATGCCGGTCCGAGTGGGACCGCGGTCTCTCGCGGCCCCACGCAGCGGGTGATTGTTATCCGTTCTGGTCGCCCTGGTCGGGATGAACCGTACGGTAGCTCGCGTTTCCTTTGGACCAAACCAGCAGAAGCAGGTCTTTACCGGCAGGACCCTCGTGTACCTGGCTCGCAAACTCGCTGGCGGACTGTGCGGGTTTGCGGTTGACTTCGAGAATGACGTCGCCGGGTTGAAGGCCGGCATCGTCCGCAGGGCTGGCGGGGCGCACTTGCTGCACCACGACTCCCTTTACATGGTCGGGAATATTCAATTGTTGGCGAGCATCCTGGGTCAGATCGGCGACGGAAAGTCCAATCTTGCCGCTCTTGGGGGTATCGTCTCCGTCATTTGTTGCTTCCTCAGTTTTAGCGTGGAATTGGCCCACAGTCAGGTTCAATGTTATCGGCTTTCCGTCGCGCATCACGCCCACTTTCAGGCCCGCACCCGGCGCCATTTCGCTGACCGCGAGCTGCAGGCTGCCCCCATTGAGGACCTTTTCCCCATTGAGTTCGGTGATCACGTCGCCTTGACGCAGGCCGCCTTTGCTGGCCGGAGAATCCGGCGATACCTGCGCGACAATCGCGCCCGCCGCAGCCTTCAGGTTAAAAAAGTGCGCGTTGTCCGGAGTAACGTCGTTGATGTTGATGCCGAGATAACCGTGCTCGACCTTGCCATGCTTGATCAGCTCGTCTGCGGTACTCCGGACGATCTGAGAAGGAATTGCAAAGCCGGCACCTGCGAACGAACCGCTGTTCGAGATAATGAAGGTGTTGATGCCGACTAACTCACCGTGCGCATTCACAAGCGGACCGCCTGAGTTGCCGGGATTGATGGCAGCGTCCGTCTGAATGAAGCTGCCGCGGCTACGCGGATTTTCCGAGTACGGATTGGGACGGTTCACCGCGCTGACGATGCCGCGCGTCACGGAGAACTCAAAGTAGCCGAATGGGTTCCCGAAGGCGAGCACAGTCTGACCGGGCTTCAGCTTGGTTGAGTCACCCCAAGCGATTGAGGGAAGGTCCGACGCATTCACTTTAATAACAGCTAGATCGGTCATCTTATCGGTTCCGATGACCTTGCCAGTCAGCACGCGGCGATCATTCAGCGTGACTTTGATTTGAGTCGCCCCATCCACCACGTGATTGTTAGTGACGATGTAACCGTCAGGCGAGATGATGATGCCGCTGCCCACGCCGTGTTCGATCTGCGGCTGCTGAGGTTGCTGCGGCATCATCGGCCCAAAAAACTGACGGAGACCTGGAGGCAACTGCTGCATTTGCCCTTCTGACGCCTCCTCATTGGAGCCGCGCGAGGTAACGGCGACATTGACGACCGCCGGTGTGACCCGCGACGCGACTGCTTCCATCGCCTGATCCAGCGAAGTGAGCGGCGCGATGCTGCTGTCATCCATCGCGCCGGCCGCGTGGACACGACCGTGCCCGGCGAAAAACGCAGCACCGAGCACGAAGGCTCCGGCAACCGCGGCGGGAACGGACAGTTTCTTCATTGTTGCTACTAATTGATTAGTTGATTCAGCCATGACTTGTCTTCTCCAAGGTTTGTCTTGCGTTCTATTCAAGCGCCGGCTGCCCGGCGGATCCAAATGCGTGTGAGGTTAGATCTGAAGAATGAGCCAGCCGTTAGGCGTTTGAACGACTGCATACGAAGCCGGAATCACCACAGGCTGGGCCGCTTGATTCCGGGCCACCGTCATGAAAAGGCGAGATTGAGATCCCATGTCCGTCCATTCGGTAAGGACGAAGAGCTGCTGCCGCATTTGAACTGGGCGTTCACGCCGGTGCGCGTGCAAGGTTGCGCTGCGAACTCGGGCTTTACTTATGGGGATGCCCGGCGTTGTGGCTTTTTGGGGCATCACTGCCTTCACAAGTTGTGGTGTGCCGCCCAGTTGTCTACTCATCTCCGTGAGATGGGGCGCTACGGTCGACTGCGCGATGTGCGCCGAGATTTCGGACGGAACGAATGAAACAACTTGAGGACTATGAGCAAGCACTAATGCGCACCCCAACGTCCCGACGATCAGGCTGCCCGTGGCGACCATGGCCGGCTTTCGACCCATAGAGAGCATCGGCTGGGCCAGGATGCGCTGAATCCGATGTACCAACTCGGGCCGCTTCTCCCACGCCCCGAGAGCAAGATTGAGGCTTCGGCGCAGTATCGAATATTCGGCGAGATGAGTGAGGCAAATCGCATAAGCCTTACGACCGGGTCCCGAATTTAAGACTCGATCATCACAGGCCAGTTCGCGTTCGGTGCAGAGTCGGTGTTCGACCCAATACAAAACAGGGTTTAGCGGAAAAATTACCAGGCTGACCTTTTGCAGCAGATTTGTCCAATCATCGGCGCGCCGCAGATGCTCCATCTCGTGTAGTACTACCTGTCGCAACTCCCGGCAGGAGAGTTTTTCCACAATCAGCGGAGGCAATAGGATGCGCGGCCGAAAGAAACCCAGCACGCTGGGACGGGCAACCTCATCCGAGACACAGACTTCCGCTCGTCTGGGCGCTGCCGCCTGATCCAGTAACTCCTGCAACTCAGCTCCCACGGGAATCGGCGTCGCGCGCTTCGCCATCCGATGAAGCTGAATTCCGCTAGCGACTAATTGTGCCCCCCTCCACAGTGAAAGAGAGATCCAAAGTCCGGCTACCCCAAGACTCCAACCGAGATTGAGCTGAACCCAGGAGGCATGCGGAGCGGCGGCGGTGTGATGCCCCTCAGTGATTGCAGGCAGAAAATGAAGCAAGGCCAGCAATACGAACAAGTTAAGCCATACGGTGGATCGCGCGGCGGCGCTCAGGCGAGGGAGAAAATGCAGGCATAGACTAACGCAAAGGGCGAGAACTGCACCTTCCCAGATCGCGGAGCAGAGTGAACCGGTCGCGGTGGCCGATAAAAGCGAGATTCCGTCGACTATGGAATTCATCTAAGCCTCCTCCTCCACTTCATCAGGCATGCTCGCAATGGCCTCTTTAAGGCGCTTTACCTCTTCAGGGCTCATTTCATCGTCTCCCAGTAAGGAGAGCAGAAGCCGTTCTCTCGAGTTTCCGAAGAATCTCTGTAACACGTGGCGAACTTCCGATCGGCTCGCCTCCTCTTCCCCGATGCAGGAAGTGTAGAGAAAAGCTCGTCCTTCCTGCCGATGCGTGACATAACCCTTGGTCTCGAGAATGCGGACTGTTGTCAGCACTGACGTATAGGCAAGCTGCCCCTCATCGGAGGTGACACTAACCATATCCGCAACTGTCGACTCGCCGCGTGTCCACAACACCTTCATTAGTCGAAGTTCGGCTTGCGTCAACGTGATGGATCGTTTTGGCGGCATTGAGTTCGTATTCCTTGGAAGTTACCGAAAACCTCGTCTGCTTCCTCAGACGTTCAACTAATAATTTAGTTAGCGGGCTCTCTTTTTGCAAGCAACTGGACGCCAGAGAGCGAAATAGGGCCAGTGGTTAGTGAGAGACGAAGGGTTGATTTTAAGTTTAGACACCCATCGCTTTCGTCGATAACGGCTTCGCCCGGAGGATATATATCAAAATCAATCACTTACCGAGCTCAAAATATATGAGTGTAAATTGCTCATATTTTATGCATCCTTTGTGATATAGTCTCCATCAGATGAAGTGCACGGTGCCACGGCAAGCTGCCAGGCCACCGCAACAAATCTCAAAATCATCTGGAGGATTAAGTCATGGCAATCACTCGTTGGGACCCGTTTCGTGAAGTCGTTGCTCTGCAAAATCGCGTGAATTCGCTGTTCCGCGACCTCAACGATGGAGACAGCCCGTTGACGACTGCCAGCTTCGTACCGGCGGTCGATATTTACGAAGATCCCAAGAAGGTCGTATTGAAGCTTGAAGTGCCGGGCATGGAAGAGAAGGACCTGGACATCCGCGTGGAGAATAATACCCTCACCGTTCGGGGCGAGCGCACCTTCGAGAAGGACGAAAAGGAGGAGAATTTCCATCGCATCGAGCGGCGCTATGGAAGCTTCTATCGTGCCTTCACTCTGCCTTCGACCGTGGATACCGAGCATGTGGGCGCCAGCTACAAAGCAGGTGTGCTCAAGCTTGAACTCATGAAGAAGCCCGAAGCGCAGCCGAAGCAGATCAAGATCAACGTGGAGAATCAAAAAGTTGAGGAGCCCGAACTCGTGGGCGCCCGGTAAAACTCGAGAGCTTCAGAATTGAAGCAACTGGAAGCGAGGCCTAAGCCTCTGATACGCGCCGGGGCGAGCGATTGAACGCCCCGGCGCAATTGTTTGTGCAACCTGGGAAGAAAATCCAAATCTTGGTTGATTGAGCTGCACTTTTGGTCCTTGCTGGAGCAAGCTAGGAGCTAGAGGTTCGTGGCCGGGAGTTTGAATTATGGCAATTCGTTGGGAAAGACTGACCGTCAAGTCGCAGCAGGCGATGCAGCAGGCGCAGGAACTTGCCGCTCAACTGGGCAATCCCGAAATTCAGCCTGTGCACCTGTTGTTGGCTTTGGTCGAAGATCGCGAAGGCGTCATTCCGGCGGTACTGGGCAAGATCGGTGTTCCCATCGAGCGGCTGGAGAGCGACCTGCATGTGATCGAGGAAAAGTTGCCGCGGGTGGCTGGGGCGGCAGCTCAGCCCGGCGTGAGTCAGACCCTTACCAAGGGGATTGACCATGCTTTTAAGGAAGCGGCGAACTTCAAGGACGAATACGTTTCGACGGAACACCTCCTATTGGGCATCGCGCATTTGAAAGGTGACTCGGCACGCGAGGCATTGGCCGCTGTAGGCGCCACGCACGACGCCATTCTGCAGGCGCTGACCGCTGTGCGCGGCTCGCAACGCGTCACCGACCAGAATCCGGAGGGCAAATTTCAGGCGCTGGAAAAATATGCCAAGGATCTTACGGAACTCGCGCGCCGCGGCAAGCTTGACCCGGTGATCGGACGCGACGAAGAAATCCGTCGGGTGATCCAGGTGCTCAGTCGCAGGACCAAGAACAATCCCGTCCTGATCGGAGAGCCCGGCGTAGGCAAAACAGCCATCGTCGAAGGATTGGCGCGTCGCATTACGTCTGGAGATGTGCCCGAAATTCTCAAGGACAAGCGAGTTATTTCGCTTGACCTGGGCTCCATGCTGGCTGGCGCAAAATATCGCGGTGAGTTTGAAGATCGTCTGAAGGCGGTTCTAAAGGAAATCGAAGAATCGAACGGCCAGGTTGTGCTGTTCATCGACGAATTGCACACGTTGGTCGGTGCGGGCGCTGCCGAAGGTGCAATCGACGCGAGCAATATGCTCAAGCCCGCGTTGGCGCGCGGCGAGCTTCGTGCGATCGGCGCTACCACTCTGAACGAGTATCGCAAGTACATTGAGAAGGATGCAGCACTCGAACGGCGCTTCCAGATTGTATACGTCGGCGAGCCAAACGTCGAAGACACGATTGCGATTTTGCGCGGACTGAAAGAACGGTACGAGGCGCACCACAACGTGCGCATCAAGGACTCGGCGATCGTAGCAGCAGCGACGTTATCGCATCGCTATATCAGTGACCGGTTCCTGCCAGACAAGGCAATAGACTTGGTCGACGAAGCAGCCGCATCACTGGCTATTCAGATTGGATCCGTTCCGACGGAGATTGACCAACTGGAGCGCGAAGCGACGTCACTCGAAATCGAGCGCGCTGCGTTGAAGCGCGAGACTGATGCCAACAGCCGCGGCCGGATGGATGTGGTGGAGCGTGAACTCGCCACTCTCAAGGAACAGATCACCGCGCTACGAGCCAGATGGACACAGGAGCGCGAGGCGATCACGCGCATGAGCGATCTGAAAAAGCAGATCGAAGCTCTGCGCTTTGAAGCCGAAGAGCAGACGCGCAAAGGCCAGCTCGATCGTGCCGCTCAGATTCAATACGGCGAGTTACCGCGTCTCGAAGCGGAGTTGCGGAAACTCAACGCCGTTCAGGATGACGTTGGCAAAGACGGCGGCATACGGCGCATGTTGAAAGAGGAAGTTGACGAAGAAGATATTGCCGGCATCGTCAGTAAGTGGACCGGCATTCCTGTTTCACGGATGCTGGAAGGCGAAGTGAAGAAGCTGGTGCAAATGGAAACGCGGCTGCGGGAGAGCGTCGTGGGCCAGGATGCGGCCTTGACCGTAGTGGCCAATGCGATCCGTCGTTCGCGCGCAGGACTTAGCGATCCCAAACGGCCCATCGGTTCCTTCATCTTCCTGGGACCCACCGGTGTCGGTAAAACAGAAACAGCACGAGCCTTGGCTGAATTTCTGTTTGACGACGAGCAGGCGATGATACGGATCGACATGAGCGAGTACATGGAGAAGCACGCCGTAGCACGTTTGATCGGCGCGCCTCCGGGATACGTGGGCTATGACGAGGGCGGCCAGTTGACGGAGACCGTGCGTCGCAGACCCTATGCGGTGATCCTATTCGACGAAATCGAGAAGGCACACCCGGATGTGTTCAACATTCTGCTGCAAGTGATGGATGACGGGCGACTGACCGATTCCAAGGGCAGGACCGTGGACTTCAAGAACACGGTTCTAATCATGACGTCGAACCTGGGTGCACAATTGCTACTGGGCGATGCATTGAAGAGCGAGCGCGATTTCGACATGGCGCGTGAGTCGGTGATGCGTGTACTGCGAGAGCACTTCCGGCCTGAGTTCTTGAACCGAGTGGATGACATGGTGATTTTCCGTCCGCTAGGCCACGCCCAGTTGAGCGAAATCCTCGAGCTCCGCCTGGATGAACTGCGCGCCATGCTGGCAGATCGGCAAATCTCGCTGGAACTGACCGAGCCCGCGCGTCAGCTGATTCTGGCTTCGGGTACGGATGCGGCCTATGGTGCACGTCCACTGAAGAGAGCCTTGCAGCGAATGGTGCAGGACCCTCTGGCTATGAAGATACTCGACGGCGAGGTCATGCACGGCGCGCACGTCCGCATCGATGTTGACCGCAAGTCAAACCAGTTGCGCTTTGAACCGATGACACGGGAAGCGATGGCATAAGAAATCAGAACGAATGGCGAGGGCCTCGAGGGAAATTTTCCTTCGAGGCCTTTCTTATGAGCTGAAAACTGAGATGCTTACGGGGATGGTTGCGCATTGTTGCCCGGTCAATGCCACGGGCAAAATTGGGGCAGACTTACTTGAGAAGTAGCGACAACTGAAATGAGTCATGCCCCTCTAGATGGATTGTACCTACCTACGATTACGGGTGCAGCGCGATCAATTATTCGTTTGCAGAACAGCGGCGAAGCCTGATCTCCAAAATCTTTAGTAACTCGCTATTACGCATGGGTCATTGACCCTCAGATGAGAGATAACGATTGCGACTGTCAATTCTCTTTCAGGGGGAATGTTGGGGAAGGGAATCGTTCGAACTAAGATTCTGAGATCTCCTCGAAAAGCCTGTCGGGGTGAATCGGCTTTGCCAAAAGGCGGAAAGAATGGCCTTTTCGATTGGCTTCAGCGAGTACATTTGCCGTGGCGGTCTGACCAGAAAACAAAATAACTCTGCAGTCGGGCCGTGACTTTGAAAGATAGATAGCCAGGTCGACGCCAGTCATCTTACCCATGATTACGTCGCTGAGCACGACGTCGGGTTCAAAGCTGTCAACGATTTCTACAGCCTCCTCGGCGCTGTTGGCTGTTTTCACCTCATGCCCCCTGATCTCAAAGATCATGGCAAGTGTGTTGGCTATGTTCTTTTCATCGTCCACAATGAGAATGCGTGATTTGATCGAAGTATCTGACATGAAAGTCTCGTTTTGATGCGGTCCATGAGGACGTCGCCAGTCGCAAAATCCGCTTGATCGCAAAGGAATCGTAGCAGAACTCAATGATCTGGTGAAGTCGGCGGTCTTTTCACCTCAAGCGGCAATCCTGCTACGGACCGAGGGGAAGGCATTTGGGTGTTACAAAAAGGCCGAATTGACGGTCCTTTCTGCATCCGGACCCAGATTTCGACATGGAATTCAGCCTCGAGTCGAAGATACGAATCTTGGGCTTCAAGTACATGGGTAATTCAGTGCGACGATGAGACGTGGTTGTTTCAGCCGAATCAACCTGAAATACGCGCCGATCTCGATTGAGACGATCTATATTCCTGCTTCTAAGCACAGCGTCATAAGTAATTGCGCATGTTGACGTATGATGCCCGCATAAATGGCGGCTGCTCGTCGATTCCATCCGTATTTTTATAAGGCATCGTGTTTAGAATCAATCTGGGCACGGTGAAGTGAATTCAGAGTTGCAGAAACAGGGAGTCGGAATGAAAACACGCTTCGCTTTCGGTAAGACGGGGATCGAAATTTCGACGCCGGCGAGATTCCAATGCACAGAGATTCGGAGCCGGACAGCCCCGGCGCTCGAAGATGTACAGACCGCGCTGGATCTGGCCCTGGATCATCCCATCGGCTGCAAATCATTGCGGGCCCTCGCGGTAGGCAAGAAAACTGCGGCAATTTCGGTCTGCGACATCACGCGGCCGGCGCCAAACCGGATTACCCTGCCGCCGCTTCTGGATCGGTTGCACGATGCAGGAATTCCTGTAGAGGGAATCACAATTCTGATTGCAACGGGGCTACACCGGGCGGCCACGACCGCCGAGCTCGACATCATTGTGGGTCCCGAAATTGCGGCTATGTACCGCGTGGTGAGTCATGATGCGCGGGCCTTTGCGGATCATCGCTGGCTGGGCACTACGCGCAGCGGGACACCGGTGTTCGTCGACGAGCGGTTTATGGCGGCCGATCTGCATATCACTCTTGGCTTCATTGAGCAGCACCTGATGTTAGGTTTCTCTGGCGGGCGAAAGTTGATTGCGCCAGGAGTGGCTGCGCAAGAAACAATCAAGGTAATTCATTCGCCGAAATTCACGCGCGAACCGCTGTCGACGGAGGGCTCGATCAGGCAGAACCCTTTGCATGCCGAACTACTTGAGATCGCGCGCATGGCGCGGCATGATTTCATCCTGGATGTCACCCTGACGCAGGATCGAAAAATCTCAGGAGTGTTTGCCGGAGATCCCGTCAAGGCGCATGCAGCCGGAGTGAATTTTGTTGAAGCCACTTACCTGGAGCGATTGAGTGAGCCTGTAGATGCGGTGATCACAAGTGCTGCAGGATATCCGCTGGATTTGACCTTCTACCAATCGGTTAAGGGCCTCAGCGCCTCACAACACGTGGTGAAGCCGGGAGGCAGAATCCTGGTTGTCGCGGAGTGCGCCGAGGGTGTGGGTTCTGAAGAGTTTGCGCGCAAGCTTAAAGCTCTGACGGGCTTCAAAGAATTTCTCGAGGATATTCGCGAAACTCCTGTCGTAGTCGATCAATGGCAAGTCGAGAAACTGGCACTGACGGGCTTGAAGTGCGAGCTTTACTTCTACACTCCCGGAGTAACAAAGTCCGATCTTGGCTTTCTCGGAGCGAGAGCATTCGATGAGTTGGGTGAAGCCGTTGATGCCTTGTTGGAAGGATTACCCACGGGAGCGCGCGTTGCGCTGGTGCCGGACGGTCCGTACACGTTTGCGCGCGCAGAGACTAATGGAGTCGATAGATTTGCTGAGACTCTTAAAATCTGACTTACGACCGCGCAAGCGAGCCCGCAGGTATCTGATTATTGTCTAAGTTCTACCAAAGTTGCGCCCTGGCCGCCTTCGTTTTGCGGCGCTTCAGCCAGCGTGGCGACGTGAGGATGTCCCTTCAAGAATTCACGCACGCCGCGACGCAGAATGCCGGCGCCGTGCCCATGGATGACGCGAATGCGTGGTAGACCTGCGAGGAACGCGCGATCCAGATACTTTTCCAGCTCTTCGGTGGCTTCGTCGACGGTGCGGCCGATGAGATTGATCTCCATGCGCATGTCATCTGTATTTGCACTTGAAACGGTCACGTGCACGTTCTTCTGTCTGCGAGCAGCGGCCAGTGGATCTGCCAAGGTGGTATTCCGCGATTCTGCCGTCCGTAGTACCGCGGCGATGTCATCGCGTTTCACGCGCATTTTGATGGGGCCGAGTGCGACCTCGAACAAGTCCTTTTCTATCTCACGTTGCACAGTCGCGATCTTGTTCATGGATTTGAGGCGGACTTGGTCACCCTCAGAAACGTGACGCACAATGTGCGGTTGGGCATTGGCATCGCCCTGGTCCGCACCCGTGCGATGGGCTACGACGGTCTGATTGAAGCTCTCTTGGAACTCGCGGCGCAAGCGCGTCATGCGGCGCTCCGCTTCCTTTGAAAGCTTCTGCTGCGCGGCGCGGTCCTCAATGGCCCGCACGGTTTCGCGCATCTGAAACTCAAAGTCTTTGAGCAGGGAAGCGAGCTTCGTCTCAAGTTCGCGCGTGCGATTCCGTAATTCCCCGTCGCCCTCGCGTGCGAGCTTCGCGCGCTCCATGTTCAGTGCGTACTGCTGTTCGCGGGCTGCCTTGCGCTCCTCTTCAAGCTGTGTCAGTTCATTGTGCAAGCGGTCGAGAAAGCGTGCGATATCGACTTGTTGGGAGCCCAGGCGCTGGCGTGCGTTGGCAATGATCTTCGCGTTCAAACCCAGGCGTTCCGCCGTCTGAATGCCGGCGGAGGCACCGGGAACTCCGAGGCGCAACTGATAGTTAGGAACGAGCGTGACTTCATCCACACCGGCCGCGGCGTTGAGCACGCCTTCCGTGTTGGCGGCGTAGACCTTGAGCGAGGTGTGGTGTGTGGAGATGAGCGACCAGGCACCTGCGGCGAGGAAGAAACTGGCGATAGCCACGGCGAGCGCGGAGCCTTCTTCTGGATCGGTCGCAGAGCCCAACTCGTCAAGCAGCACCAGCGCATTGTGGTCAGCGAGACGTGCGAGGCGATCGAGGTTCGTGATGTGCGCCGAGAATGTCGAGAGAGCCGCCTCGATCGATTGAGCATCGCCAATGTCCGCGAGGAATGCAGTGAATATGGGAAAAGTCGCTAAGGACGCAGGGACGGGTAGGCCGGCCTGGGCCATCATGGCCAACAGCGCTGTGGTCTTGAGCGTGACGGTTTTGCCGCCGGTGTTGGGGCCGCTGATGATGAGCTGGCGATGTTCACTCGTGAGTTCCAAAGTGAGCGGAACAACGTTGGTGTTGGGTCGACCGCCCGATGCGCGCAGGCGCTTTTCTAGCAGCGGATGACGGGCGGCTTCGAGGTGCAGGCGCTCACGTGTTATTGAAGGAGCCACGCAATCGTAGTCACGCGCGAAGCGGGCGCGAGCCTGAAGGCTGTCGACCAAGGCAAGCACGCGGGCGCCTTCGACGAGGGCAGGTGCATAGCCACCCACCTGCCGTGTGAGTGCCACGAAGATGCGGTGGATCTCGGCCTGCTCCTCTTCAAGCAGTCGAACGAGCTCGTTGTTCTGCTCAATGGTTTCGAGCGGTTCCACGTAGACGGTCTGACCGGAAGAACTGGCGCCGTGCACGACACCACTGACGCGGCGCTTGAGTTCGGCACGCACGGGAATCACGAATCGATCTCCGCGAATGGTGATGACGTCTTCCTGTGTTGAACCGTCGCTGGACAGCTTGCGCAGGGCGGCGCGCAGGCTCTCTTCGATTTGCCGCTGCTGGCGTTCCTGCTCACGGCGAATGCGACCCAGCTCCGGCGAAGCATCGTCGGCCAATGAGCCGTCCGGCTGAATCTTACGCTCGATTGACTCGGCAAGCGGGCGCAGCGTGGTGGTCAGTGCGGACGAAAGCGAAGACAGACCTGGCAGGCGGCCGACAACTCGCGCGGGCGGAGACTGCAGCAGTGACTGCCAGGCGGCGATGTCATTGGCAAGGCGCGCCACAGCTTGCAATTCGGTGGCTTCAAGAGCGGCGCCGACAATCTGGGCCTTCGCCTCAAATTGTGTGGGATCGAACAGGCCACCCATCGGAATGGATACTTGTTCTTCAAGAAGCAAGCGAACTTCGCCGGCAAGTTGATGCTGACGCGTGATCCACGCTTCATCGATGGAAGGTTGCAAGTCCAGAATGGCGACGCGGCCTACTGGCGAAGCGGCGAAGCCAGCTACGAGAACCAGCAGCGGTTCCCATTCGAGCGCGGAGAAATCAGCGTGCGCGACGGGTGACGGAATGGGATCGAGAAGCGACATGGTCCAGCAACTATCTTACCGAGGTTTGACGAAGGCTGGCGTTTGCGGGGACGTTAATGGCAGCTGGTGTTCGCAGCGCGCGGACCTCAGGTGGAAAGCGATCTTGGTTGGAGGTCGCCTTCCCAACGGGCTACGACCGCAGCGGCCATGCAGTTGCCGATGATGTTCATTGCGGTTCGGCCCATATCCATGAGGGTATCGACACCGAGAATGAGCATGATGGCACTGGTTGGGATATGGAGCGAGGCTGCCGAGGCGAGCAGAATTACAAGAGTTGCACGTGGAACTCCAGCTACACCCTTGCTGGTGAGCATAAGGGTGGCGAGCATGATGAGTTGTTCTGCGAAAGATAAGTGAATACCGGCCGTTTGTGCGGCAAAAATCGCAGCCATGGATAAATAAACGCTGGAGCCCGTCATGTTGAAGCTGTAGCCGGTGGGGATGACGAAGGAGACGATCCAGCGAGGGACACCGAACTCCTCCATGCGCTCCATCGCCAGTGGGAGGGCAGCTTCGGAACTGGTTGTGGCGAACCCGAGTGCCGTGGGTTCCCCGATGGCGGCGGCAAAGGCTCGCAATGGAATCCTCGCCATGAACAAGATCGGCACGAGCACAAGCAATACAAAGGCGCTGAGCGCCGCGTAGTAGGTCGCGACTAGCTTAACGAGCGGTAGCAGCGTGAGCAGGCCCATGCTGCCGACGGTGTAGGCCATGGCCGCCCCTGCAGCCAGGGGAGCGATGTACATAATGATCCGCGTGAGACGAAACATGGTCTCAGTGAGCGATTGCAGAACACTCAGCAATGGCGCACGTTTTGTTTCAGGCATGGTGGCCAGCGCCGTGCCAAAGAGCAGCGCGAAGACAGCGACCTGCAGAATCTGATTCTGTGCGACAGCCTGGGCGATGTTTTCAGGGAAGATGTTGAGCAGAATTTGCTGCCAACCCTCCTGATGCGCGGCGGGCACGGCGGTCTGTATCGACGCGGGCAGTACGACACCTACGCCCGCCTGCGAGATGTTGATAGCGATGGTGCCGAGGATGAGACCGAGGGTAGTTACAACTTCGAAATAGACGATGGACTTGAGGGCGACCCGTCCGACACCGCGCAACTCACCATGACCGGCGATGCCGGTGACGATGCCGCCAAAGATCAGCGGGGCGACGATCATGCGGATAAGGCGCAGGAAGATTTCACCGATGAAGTGAGTCTGGGCCGCGAAGTGTGGTGCATCCGCGCCGAGCTCTGCTCCAGCAGCCATGGAGTAGAAGGTCCAAACCAGGAGCGATCGCGAACGGAAGGCGACGGGAGCGAACAGGCCAAGCGCCAGCCAGCGCAGGGAGACCGCGACCTCGTTGCGGCCGTGGACGAAACTGACTACGAGGCCTGCGGCGAACACCAAAGCCGCGGCCGACGTAAGCATACGGGGAAGAGCGCGGCCAGATTGTGTTGTGTCGCGTTCCGGATTGTGGGTCATCCATTGGCCTTGATTCGTGGAGCTTCCATTATCCTATGAGCATGCCCAGGATTGCTTATCTTGAATGCTCGCGCTGCCAATTACACCATGATCCTTCGACCCCTCAATCCGTCTGCACCGCCTGTGCTGGTACGCTGTACGTCCGCTACGATCTCGCCTCTGCAGAAGGAGTGAGCCGGCGCGACGCTATCGGCAAACACGAGAAAGATGCCCGCTGGAGCGGCATGTGGCGCTATCGGCAGATTCTACCCGACGTGGAACCGGTGACCCTCGGCGAGGGTTGGACACCCATGCTGGCGACCCGCCGCCATCCAAACGTGTGGCTCAAAGAGGAAGGTGCCAACCCGACCGGTACGTTTAAAGCGCGCGGACTGGCACTGGCCGTCACGATGGCTCGTCATTATGGTTTGAAAAAGCTGGCTGCTCCTTCTGCAGGCAATGCAGGAGGCGCGCTTGCAGCTTATGCGGCTGCCGCGGGCATAGAAGCGCATATTTTCATGCCCAAAGATGTGCCGATGGCCAACCAGGTGGAATGCCTCGCTTACGGCGCGCATTTAACGCTGGTAGATGGACTGATCTCCGATTGCGGACGGATCGTGGCAGAGCGCAAGGGTCCCGAAGGCTGGTTCGACATCTCGACGCTCAAGGAGCCGTTTCGCGTGGAAGGCAAGAAGACGATGGGATACGAGCTGGTGGAACAGCTTGGATGGGAATATCCCGATGCGGTCTTCTACCCAACTGGCGGCGGCGTGGGCATGATCGGCATGTGGAAGGCATTTGAGGAAATGGAGCGACTGGGCTGGGTCAGAGGCAAGCGGCCGAAGATGATCGCGATTCAGGCAGACGGGTGTGCTCCGGTAGTACGCGCTTTTGACAATGGTGAAGCTGTAAGCCAGATGTGGCAAAACGCGCACACGTTTGCCTCAGGTTTGCGGGTGCCCAAACCTTATGGTGATGATTTGATTTTGAAGATTGTGCGCGAGTCCGGAGGGGTTGCCGTGGCTCTTGGCGACGATGCGATTTTTACTTCGCTCAAGGACTGGGCATCCCATGAAGGCCTGCTGCTTTCACCGGAAGGTGCAGCGGCTACGGCAGCTTATGACCATTTACTGGCGACGGGATTTCTTAACGCTGAAGACCGGGTGGTTCTCTTCAATACCGGATCTGGCAATAAATACACCGACGTGATCGCATCCAAACTGAGCCAGGAATCCACAGCGTAAAACAGAGTCGTCTTCCTGCCTGATGTTGTTCTGGAACGGCGCATCTAGGTCGTCGAACTAGGAGTCGTGGCAGGCTTTGATGACGATTCAGTGGCGGCTGGTTTCGATTCTGCGGCGGGCTTGGACTCCGTCGCCGCTGGGGCTGCATCGGCTGCGGGCTTGCTTTCTGAAGAGGATGAGGGCTTGGACGCGTAGTCGTTCACATACCACCCCGCACCCTTGAAGGCAAACGCAGGTGCAGTCAACGGGCGTTCCAGCACACCACCGCATTTGGGACACACAAGTTCCTGCTCGGAATTGAAGTGTTGAATCTTTTCAAACTGATGGCCGCACTGGGTACAGCGATAGGCATATAACGGCAAGGCTATTTCACCCCTTGGGGAAAAGATCATTCGCAATCTCAATTGTATCGGCAAGGCGGTAATTGTCGGCAAAGTACCGCCTTGCCCTTGTAATTGAAGCTTCAAGTCCTCAATGAGTGGAGATAGGAACCGAGGCGGTGTGATCTTCCCATGAGAGGGTTAAAGTGCCCTTGCCGCCGCCATCGTCAGTGATGGTGTACTTCAGATTCTCAACCATGGCCGGGGGCTTGCTCATCTGCATTTTGACCTTACCCAAATCTTGCGACGCATCGTAGGCCAAACCCCACTCGCCGGTCTTCTTATTGACGATGAAGACCCAGTTATCGGGGTCGGAGATGTCAACGAAGAGCGTGTATGTTCCCTTGGGAACAGTCAAATTGCCAATCTGCAGGTCGCCGCTGGTTTCCATCGTGGTCGCGGCGTTGGCTCCGGCTCGCCACACGGGATAGTGCGGATTGTGGCTGATGAGGCCGTCCTTGGTGAAGATGTGGCCCTCGCGGCTTTTGACCGCAGGCGAGGCATAACTGATGGTGATGGACGTGCCGCCGATGGTTGCTCCAACCTTGGCCGGCGGACTAGCGGGCGGACCTTGCTGGGCAAACAGAGTGGCGGCTGTGGCTAGAACCCCGGTACAGACGAGAAGACCCTTCATGGCGCTGTTTCTCCTTTGAATCGGTGCAACAGATAAGACGGGATGATTGTCGCACCGCGTGGCGGGGTATGGGAAATGTGCCCGTAGAGTGTGCCGATGGTCAATCGATGGGCCTGATATGATGCGGCGCAGGATGAAGCATGACCGAACTCGATAGAAATCAATCGCCTGGAGCGCGTTTTCGCGCCGCCGTGGCGCAGGAGAGGCCGCTGCAGGTTGCCGGCGCCATCAACGCCTACACGGCTCGCATGGCTGAGGCCACCGGGTTTCGCGCGCTATACCTGTCGGGCGGCGGAGTGGCTGCCAATTCTCTGGGGATGCCCGACTTAGGCATCAGCACCATGGAGGATGTTCTGATCGACGTTCGTCGGATCACCGATGCCAGTTCCCTGCCGCTGCTGGTGGATATCGACACAGGATGGGGCGGGGCTTTCAATATTGCGCGAACCATTCGCTCCATGATCAAGGCGGGCGCAGCCGCGGTACATATTGAAGACCAGGTGGGGACCAAGCGGTGCGGTCACCGGCCGGGGAAGGAACTGGTCGCTGCCACCGAGATGGTGGATCGGATTAAGGCCGCGGTCGATGCACGCACCGACGAGCATTTTGTGCTGATGGCGCGGACGGATGCACTGGCAAATGAAGGGCTGGATGCGGCGATTCATCGCGCTCAGGCCTATGTCGAAGCAGGTGCGGACATGATCTTTGCCGAAGCGATCACCGAGGTCTCGATGTACAGGCAATTCCGCAACGCCGTCGGTGTCCCAATTTTGGCCAACATCACGGAGTTCGGGCAGACGCCGCTGTTCACGCGCGAGGAATTGGCAGGCGCCGGGGTGGACATCATTCTCTATTGCTGCGCAGCGTACCGAGCCATGAATGCGGCAGCTCTCAAGGTCTACGAGGCGATTCGCTCGGAGGGAACGCAGAAGAACGTTGTTTCGCTGATGCAATCGCGCGCGGATCTCTATCGTTATCTCGACTATCACGCCTACGAGAACAAGCTGGATGAATTGTTTGCAAAGAGCAAGACTTCAGACCAGTCGGACTAGACACCGGCAATCCGCATCGATTAGCTTGATGCTCTCTGGAGTGTGTGCATGAGCCATTACGAAGGCAACGGCGCGCCGGCGGCGGGATTTAAACCCAAGAAGTCTGTGGCCCTTTCGGGCACTCCTGCCGGCAACACCGCGCTGTGCACAGTGGGACACAGCGGCAATGATCTGCACTATCGCGGCTACGATATTGCCGACCTGGCGGCGCGCTGCGAATTTGAAGAGGTCGCTTACCTGCTGGTGCATGGAAAGCTCCCGAACACGGTGGAGTTGACCGCGTACAAGAACAGTTTGCGCATGCTGCGTAGTCTTCCCGCGGCAGTGAAGGAAGCGCTCGAGCTGCTGCCGCCCTCCACGCATCCCATGGATGTTCTGCGTACCGGTGTCTCGGTGCTGGGCTGTGTGCGGCCTGAAGCGGAAGAACACAATGCGGACGGAGCTCGCACGATTGCAGATGAGCTGCTGGCTAGTCTTGGATCGATGCTGCTCTATTGGCATCACTACGCGCGCAACGGACGCCGGATCGAAGTGGAGCCGGGAGAGGATTCGATCGCCGCCCATTTTCTGCACTTGTTGCACGGCGAGGCGCCACCTCCGGAGTGGGTAGCGGCGATGCAGATTTCGCTCGTACTCTACGCGGAGCACGAGTTCAATGCGTCGACTTTCACGGCGCGCGTGATTGCTGGAACGGGGTCGGATATCTATTCCTGCATAACCGGGGCCATCGGCGCGCTGAAGGGGCCCAAGCATGGCGGCGCCAATGAAGCGGCTTTGGCAATTCAGAATCGTTACACCTCGCCTGATGAAGCAGAGGCGGATATTCGACGGCGCGTAGGGGAGCGCGAGGTTGTGATCGGATTCGGACATCCGGTATATACGATCAGCGATCCACGCAGCGACATTATCAAGAACGTGGCACGCCAGCTAGCTAATTCGGCAGGTGGCAGCACTCACTTTGCCATTGCCGAACGCATTGAGTCGGTGATGCGCGATGCCAAGCGCATGTTTCCGAACCTCGACTGGTTCAGCGCAGTTGTCTATCACCAGATGGGAATTCCCATCGACTTGTTCACGCCGTTGTTCGTGATCTCCCGGACCGCGGGATGGTGCGCGCATGTGCTTGAACAGCGAGAGGATGGCAAGATCATTCGGCCCTCGGCGAACTACACAGGTCCGGACCCGCTCGAGTTCGTCGCCATCGAAGAGCGGAAGTAAGCTTCCTACACGTTTCAAACCAGATCCAAGTAATCAAGGAGAGCGCGTGTCTTCGCACATCAGCAACGAGCGTCCGGCGCCGGACAAGGTACTCACTGACATCACCGATTATGCGCTGAGCTACGAAATTGGAAGCGACCTGGCGTATGCCACAGCACGTGCCTGCCTGATCGATACGCTGGGGTGCGGGCTCGAAGCCCTTGAATACCCGGCGTGCACCAAGCTCCTGGGACCGATTGTTCCAGGGACGGTCGTGCCGCAGGGAGCGCGTGTGCCCGGCACGACTTACCAACTCGATCCTGTGCAGGCGGCCTTCGATATTGGCGCCATGATTCGCTGGCTCGACTTCAATGACACATGGCTTGCGGCGGAGTGGGGGCACCCATCGGATAACCTGGGTGGCATTCTCGCCACGGCGGATTGGCTTTCGCGGACCGGTCTTGCAGAGCGTAAGTCTCCCTTGCTCATGCGCGATGTTTTGACCGCCATGATCAAGGCTCACGAAATACAGGGCTGCATCGCGCTTGAAAACTCTTTCAACAAGGTGGGCTTGGATCATGTTGTTCTGGTGAAGGTGGCGTCGACTGCGGTGGTGAGCCAATTACTCGGCCTCAGCCGCGAACAGACTATCGCCGCGATTTCACTGGCATGGGTCGATGGGCAGAGTCTGCGCACCTATCGCCACGCTCCCAACACGGGATCGCGCAAGAGCTGGGCTGCGGGGGACGCTACCAGCCGCGCGGTGCGGTTGGCTCTGATGGCACAGGCTGGCGAGATGGGTTATCCATCCGTGCTGACAGCCAAGACGTGGGGATTTTATGACGTCCTGTTTCGCGGACAGGAGTTCCATTTTCAACGCCCGTATGGCTCCTACGTGATGGAGAATGTTTTGTTCAAGATCAGTTATCCAGCGGAATTTCACGCACAGACCGCGGTTGAAGCGGCTATGACCCTGCGCGGGCAGTTGGAGCAACTGGGGAAATCTTCGGAAGACATTCGCAAGGTCACCATCCGTACGCACGAAGCGTGTCTGCGCATCATCGACAAGAAAGGACCGCTGGCGAATCCTGCCGACCGGGATCATTGCGTGCAATACATGATCGCGATTCCGTTTATCTTTGGGAGGCTCACGGCGGCGGATTATGAGGACGAGGTTGCCGCAGACCCGCGCATCGATCCACTGCGCGCCAAGGTAGAGTGTGTGGAAGAGCCAGCCTTCACGGCGGACTATCACGATCCTGAAAAGCGATCGATTGCAAACTCGCTCCGCGTCGAATTGAATGACGGCGCGATTCTGGAGGAGACGGTCGAGTATCCGATTGGCCATCGGCGCAGGCGCGAACAAGGATTACCCCTACTGGTGGAGAAGTTCAAGACCAACCTGAAGCGCCGATTTGGCAGCGAGCAGCAGCAACGGATACTCGATGTTTCACTCGATGAGAAACGTATTGATGCCATGCCGGTAAGCGAATACGTTGACCTCTATATTCCATGATGCGTTCCAGCGATTAGGGCTATCGGCGATAAGGTTGAGGGAACAATCGCCGTGAATGCGGTATACTCCGGACGCAATCAAGAATGTTCGGAGGTGAGCAGGATGCGTTTGCAGGTGATTGGAAAATTGGCCGCAGCGAGTGCGCTGGCGATAACCATGATGGTCCTTCCAGGTCGCGCGATGGCGCAGGGGGGCGATACGGTGTTGAAGCCGGCGGACATGCAGAAACTGCTTCCGGCTGCGGTGTATTACAAGGGCCAGTCGGCCACCACGCAGTTGCGCAATTCAGGCGGGGTGAAGTTCTCCGATGGTTCTTACGTGCTGAGCACCCTGGTGGACACCAGCGGCTATTCCACCAGCGTGGCAGCGAAGTACCAGGCCTACTTCATCACCGAAGCCCCCCTTAAGATTGGCGGTGAGAGCCTGGCGGCGGGCATTTACGGCATCGGGTTTATCGCCGGCAATAAGTTTGTGGTCACGGACGTGGGCGCGCACGAAGTGCTGACGGTCAATACCACAAATGATGAGGGGCTGAAGCGGCCCACGCCGTTGCAGGTCATCGCGGATCCGGGTGGCGGCTTCCGGCTGTATGCGGGGCGGACGTATGTGATCTTCACGAAGTGATGGTCGCCGGGGTCCAGTCGTCTTTGATGTATCGGAACGATATATGAGAGACGTCGCTGGAGATGAACGGGTTCACGGACAGGTCCTTTGACCCTGCGAACGGCAGTTGCGAGTTGCGGATGCAATACGAAACGCGGACCTTGCGGTCCGCGTTTTTGTATTCATTCGAATTGTTATTCTGGCACTTCCGCGGAGCACTTACGCTTTGGCTACCGCGCCGCCGCTGAGGCGCTCGGCCATGAGTTCGTGGGCGTGAGCGAAGAACTCCTCATGGCTAAGCTTGCCCGAGTCGACATCGGCGAGAATGGCCTTCTGGGCCAGATACTCCTTGTTAACGATGCCGGCCTTGGATTGCAGCATGCGCCATGCCTTGCGGCGCTCGACGCAGAACATGACGAGCTGGCGTGACAAGGCGCGGTACTCGGTTTTGCCGTTCTCCTCAAACTGGATGTAAACACCGAAGTCAGGAATGAAGGCGCGGTGGCCGGGGGTCACGTAGCGCCGGTAGACCACGTCCTGCTGGGTGATGCGAACCAGCATGTTGTCGAGCGGAATGAGCTTGGCGGCCGCCTCGGGCTTGATCTTCTTGAGGTGGTTGCGGAAGCGGGCTTCCGTGGTGCACCAGTGAGCCACGGTGTAGCGCGTGGTTTCGCCGGTGGTCTTGGACTTGGTTTCGTACCAATCAAGGTCGATGCTGGGATTGCCCTTGATGTCCAGCGCTTCCTGATAGGTTTCGCCGAGGCGGGGATTGAACACGAACTCCGGTGCGCCGCGGGAATCGCGAACGCGCTGAGCCTGGAACAGAGCCATGTCGTCGGCAACGCCATGCTCCGGCTGGCAGGTTGTGAAGGCCTGCAGGAACATGGTGCCCCGATACTCGAGGCCATCCAGAATCGCCCTGTAAAGCTTGGGCGCGTTGGCCATGGAAACTTGCGCGACGAACGGCGAACCGTGGCCGGCTAGGAAAGTTTCCGCAACCGTCTTCTTCTCAGTGTTCTTGCCCTGGGTGGCCGAGCCGAAGACGTTCATGTCGTTGCCGCCGAGCATGGGAGTTGAGTCAGAGTTCTGTCCGCCGGTGTTGGAGTAGACCTGGGTATCGAGCATGAGCGCCTTGACGTTAGGGCGGTTCTGCAGGATGACCTTGGACATGTTCTGGTAGCCGATGTCGCCCATGCCGCCGTCGCCGCCGACCACCCAAACCTTGGGCAGTTCGACGATTTCCTGATCGGTCATGAGGGCGTCGGTGAAGTGCGAGAAGTGGTAGTACTCCTCATCGCTGATTCCGCGGTCGCGTGTGAGCAGTACGTCGGCCAGGCGCTCGGGCAAAACCGAACGGCGGGCATGATCGACGATGAAGCTTTCACCCATGAGCCAGCCCACGGTAATGCCATCCTGGAAGAGCGAGTTCATCCACGGATAGGGGTGAGGGTTGTTAGGCGAGGTGGAACCGTAGACTGTATTGCAGCCAGTGTGCGCAGCCATGGCCATGACCGACATTCCATTGGCCAGGCGACCATCGACGGGCTGCAGGCTCTTGTGGTTGAAGGCCTCAGTCAGTAGAACCGCTGCGATGGCTTCAACGAGCTGGGCGTCGGTGATTGCACCGTGTTCCGCTTCGTACGCCGCGATTCGCGACTTGGTGTCAGCATCGTCTTCGCCGCCCAGTCCCATGACGAGATGAGCGATGGCCTGGCGGAGAAGGGCGTAACCGGCCGCGTCTGTTTCCTTCAGCGAAGCCAGCTTAGCCGCGCCAGTCTTTTCCAGCTCTCCTGCCTTGGCCACAAAGCGGTCGCTCTTGGCGTGGAAGACGGGGCGCATATAAGCCTCGGTGACGGCAGCGATAGAGCGGAGCACGCTCTTTTCTCCGCAACCAGCGCAGGCTCCGTCGCCCGAAACCAGCGCATCGTAGTTGGTACGAACCATAAGCATGTTGCGCAGCGTCGCGGTCTTGGAGTCGGCCGGGTTGGCGGCGTTGAACAGGCCCAGATACTTCTGCGGCGTGTCTGGCAGCAGGTTGAGGAAGGCGGTGCCGGTTTCGTGCTCAGCATTCACGTCCTCGGTTTCCGCGACCATCTTAAGGGCGTTGTGATCGCCGCAAGCGGTAACGCAAGCCGCGCAGCCTTTGCAGAGATCGGAGACGAAGATGGAGAAGATGCCGCCGGAACCCGCAGATTTGCGCTCGGGCGAGGAGAAGATGGCGTTGACCTTCTGATAAGCCATCGGCACCTTGGCGATGATGTCGAAGAACTGCTGCTTTGCCTGAGCGGAGAAGCCGTCAACCGAGTCGGTGACTTCGCGCAGGATGGTGGGCAGCGGCGTACCAGTCTTGAGATCGGCAAGCATGCGCTGGCGCGTCTGCTTTTCAATTTCAGGTAAGGTACTGAGCATCTTGCTGCGCTCGGACGGGTCCGTCACGTAGTGCGTGATGGCCGCACTCAGCACGGTGCGCAGGTCCTGCGAGGTGTTGGGCAGGGCGGTATCCGGGCAGACCGAGATGCACTCCATGCACTGGGTGCAGTTCTCAGGAATGTAGAGCGGGGTTTCGCGGCGGGCCACATACTTCGATGCTGTGTCGCCGGTAGCCGCGGCAATCACGCCCATCGCCGAGAGCGGCGTGGCGGGTTGATCGTATCCAAAGCTGGAGCGGAACTCTGCATCAAAAGCCGCGATGCTGGAGATCGGTGTACGCACGCCCTGCCCGGCGGGAACGGCGGTGGAGCGGCAACCACCTGTGGCGCAGGAGTCCCCGTCGGCCGTCGCCGGCACCGTCTCGAGGATGGGAAGCAAGGCCTGGCCTCGGAGGCTGGAGCGGTCAGCGGCAGCGAGGGCGCCGATCTTGATTTCCTTAACCAGCTCAAAGCCCTGCAGCATGACTTCCATGTTCGACTGCACGACGGCTTCGCCCATCTTGCCGAACTTCTTCACATACTGCTTGTGAACGACCTCGCGGTACTGCTCCTGGGTGATGCCGAACTCCTGAAGCAGGGTGCTGACACCGAAGAAGGCGCCGAGAAAGGCGTTGCCCTGCATACGGAGTTGCAGGTCAGGGCGGTTGGTAGCCTTCTTGGCGATTTCAAAGCCGGGCAGCGTGAACACGCGGATGTTCTTGTCGATGATCTGCTTTCGTGCCCACTGAGGCAGACGCTCCCAGGCTTCTTCACCCTCTACGTCGGACTCCCAGATGAGGCTTCCGCCTTCCTGAATACCGTCGAGCGGATTGCAGTGTGTAAAGGCCTTGGGGTCGCAGCAGAGCACAACGGTGACGTGGCGCAGATCGCAGTTGACGCGGATGCGATCCTTGGCGGCCACCATGAAGTAGCTGGTAGGCGCACCTTTCTTCTCAGAACCGTACTTGGGGTTGGCACTGACGTGGATGATTTCCTTCGGATTGCCATAGGCGTCTTCGACCTTGTCACGCTCATAGAGCAAGTCGTTGAGATCGCCAATAATAGCGCCGAGGTTTTTGCCGGTAGTGATGGCGCCCCAGCCGCCAATGGAATGGAAGCGGACCGCGACCGCTCCTTCAGGAAGCAGCGAGGGCGTTTCATCACCGATGACCGAGTAAGGATGGTCGATGCCGAGGACGAAAAAGCTCACTCCGTCTGAGGCCTTCTTACCGTCTTTGCGTGCGCGCCCGGCGGTGGCGTATTCATAAGCGCCGATGATGTGCTCGGGGCGGAAGTCGCGCGAACCGAGTCCGTAGGTGCCGGAATAAATGTGTGGCACTTCATTCATGGCCAGAGCGGGCATACCTTGAGCGGCGGGATGGCCTTCGTACTGAACAGCTTTGGAGAGCGCGGTGCGGATATCGCGACCTAACGGGTTGTCGCCGCTCAGAGCCTCGTCGGTGCGCTCGAGGATGATGACGTTCTTCTTGCCCTTGAGCGCTTCAACGACCGCGGCTTCAGGGAAGGGACGAATGACATTGATGTGCAGCGAGCCGACCTTGACGCCGCGAGTTTCGCGGAGGTAGTCGACTGCAGCTTCAATGTTCTCAGCGGCCGAGCCGAGTGAGACGAATACCGTGTCGGTGTCTTCGGTCTTGTACTTCGTGACCAGGCCATAGTAGCGGCCGGTGAGATCGGCGAAGTCCTTATAGGCGTCCTCGAGGAACTGAAGGATGGGCTCGGCGAAGTTGTTGCGCCGCCCCACGATGCCCTGCATATAGTGCTCTTGGTTCTGGACCGGTCCGAGGAGGATGGGGTTGGTAAGGTCCATCATCTTGGGAACGCGACGGCGGGTGGGCCCAAAAAGGACACGCTGGGCTTCGGTGGGGCAGTCGATGATGTCGTAGGGGGCGCCGAGGTATTCGCGAATCAGCTCCGACTCGTGCTTATAGAAGGTGCGCTCGAGGTGGGTGGTAAGGAAGCCATCCATGATGTTCATGCCCGGGGTCAGGCTGAGTTCGGTGACGCGTCGGAGGATCAGTGCCTGGTCGGCGGCCTGCTGCGCGTCCTTGCCAAAGAGCATGATCCATCCGGTATCGAGGGCGCCATAGATATCGTCGTGGCCGCAATGGACATTGAGGGCATGCTTGGTAAGGGCACGCGCGCCAACCTCAAGCACCATGGTCGAACCCTTGCCGGGCGCATGGTAATACTGCTCAACACCGTAGACCACTCCTTGGCCAGAGGTGAAGTTGACCACGCGCTTGCCGCAAACCGAGTGGGCAATGGCGCCACCCTGGGCCGCGTGTTCGCCTTCTGTCTCAATGGCGATGGTGTTATTACCGAAAACGTTCAGGTGGCCCTCAGCATAGGCCTGTTGAAACAGCTCGCCGCCCTCCGTAGAGGGTGTGATGGGGTAGAACACGCCGGCATCGGCGATGCGGGTCTCTGTATGGTATGAGACCAGCTGATTTCCATTAGCGGTTACCCGGATGCCGGGATAACGAGCAGCTTCCTTCATAAAACCCCCTGATGTCGTCCGATTCCTAGTCAAATTGAAGATCTTGCGCGGTGCGGTGGAGACTCATTCTACGGCTCGCTTCAGTTGTCCGCAAACGGACCGTACGGCAGGCCGGTAAGTGCAATCATGTCCGTAAGGGCATGGCGAACTCCGTGATAACGGGGTTTTGAATCCGAGAATACTCATTGCGCCGCATCCGCGACCACACCATCCGGTTGACCTCTTCCGCCGACGGACGGCGGCACTACTTTCCCTATAAGTCTAGAAGCCACGCGGGAAAGCGGGAAACCTGCGGGGACCGTTCATCCCACATTGCAGCTTATCTACAAGTATGCTCCTACGCGGGTGAGACGTCGTACTAAAATATGGTATTTTACCAAATACTTAGATCCACTGCGCTTCCTTGGAAATGCCGCGCCACTCGAGGGCCCGAAGCGGCCCCGCTTTCTGTTTCAAATTTTGGACTCAATGGCTGGGTTTGAGCTCTCTAGCAGGGCAGCCGCCGGTGTGAGATGTATATTGAGTGCGTCGCGCAGGATGGGGCTTTCGGCGACCCTGTGTGAACGTAAGCGAGAGAGGGTAAATCGTGGACGAAGCGCAGTTTGCGCGCTACCCGAGCCTGAGGGGCCGGGTCGCCGTGGTGACGGGCGGTGCTACGGGGATCGGCGAATCCGTGGTCAGCCATTTTGCGCGCCAAGGGGCGCAGGTGATCTTCCTCGACATTCAGGACGAGCCGGGAAACGCGCTGGCTCAGTCGCTAGCCGCTGAAGGCTGCCTCAATCCGCTTTATCTCTCCTGCGATCTGACCGATGTGCCGGCGCTGCAGTCCTGCATACAGCAGGTTCTGGCTCAATTTGGAACGGTGGATGTTCTCGTGAACAATGCCGCGAACGACCAGCGTCATGCGTTTGAAGAAGTTACGCCCGAATATTTCGACAAATCACTGGCGGTCAATCTGCGCCCGCAGTTTTTTACGATCCAGGCGGTTGTGCCGGCCATGCGGGCGGCGGGTCGGGGATCCATCATCAATATGAGTTCGATCTCCTGGATGATCCCTTCAACGGGACTACCGATCTATATCGCGGCCAAGGCTGCCATCGTGGGGCTGACCCGCACCATGGCTCATGAACTTGGGGCGGCGAATATTCGGGTCAACGCGGTTTTACCGGGCGGTATTGCGACCGAGCGGCAAAAACAGCTTTGGTACACACCGGAATACAAGGCCGAAATCCTCTCCAGCCAGGCGCTGAAGCGAGACATCACTCCGGACGATGTAGCGCGGCTCGTCCTGTTTTTGGCTGGCGACGACTCGAGCGCCATTACGAACCAGAGTTACGTCGTCGATGGCGGTTGGGTGTAGGCTTCGCCGGGGATCAGGAATCAGGGGTCAGGGATCGATTGAGGCTGAGTTCAAGTTGCGGTTTTACGCGTTAGCTTCGCGGCTCGGTGACCGGTTGATGCGAAGGGTTGGGGAGAAATCGTGATTGCCTGGCGGAGTTTGATTGCTGGTGTTTTGATCGTGCTGGCGTCTGGTGCTGGTGCTCAACAAAATACGGTACGGCCGCAGGCTGCATCACGCAACGCGGAGCTGCAGGCTGGACCAGGAAGCGAGTCGGCTGAATATGCCCAGGTGCAGGAGCGGCTGGCTCGCGGATGGAACACGTGGGATGTGCACAGCGTGACCACCCAGGTGCTGCTTCCCGAAGGGCTGGCAATCCATGTAGGTCTGAAGCACAACACGACGGAAGGTGGCGACGCGTATCTGGGGGATGCTCTCATCGGCAGGCTGTCGAAGGGGGCAGAGCAGGTGATCCCAGGCCCACACGCATGGGACGGGAGTTACACCGACCTGCGGATCACGTGGGAAGGGCGCAGCTGGCGAATTCAGAGCGCTCATGATGGCAGAGATCTCGTACTGCTAGTCTCGCCGCTGGAGTCGAAGGCTAATGGGGCACTGCCGCCCACGGTGATCTTCTCAGTCGGTTATTTGTGGAACAGGCCAGGTTCCGCGATGCGGCGACACGGTGGGATCGAAGCGCGAGCTGGTGCGGGCGTGGTTCCGATTTACTGCGCGTGCGTTTCTCCGCAGAGCGAGGACAAGGTTCCTTATCTTGATGTGCCTATCAGCGGTCCATTTTTTGCGGAGGATCTGACGGGGCCGGTTGGTTTGAGCACCGGCAAGCCAAGGACGACAGCGGAGATCGAGGCCATCCTGGCACAGGAGCTTGCGTCATACAAGAAGACGCTTACCCCTGCTGGTTCCAATGCGAGTAAAGGAACGAACAAGGATGGCCCGATCCTGGATGCGATCGAGACTACGCTGGGCTGGGATACGATCTTTGAGCCCAGCAAAGGCCGCGTCGTTTCTCCTGTCAGCCGAGTGTGGAGCGTGAGCTGGGGTGGCTACGTGATCTTCGACTGGGATACGTTTTTCGCGGCAACGATGGCCGGAATTGGCGATAAGGATCTGGCCTATGCCGACGCGCTTGAGACGTTGCGCGAACTCACGCCAGCCGGTTTTGTCCCGAATTACGCCAGGCCCGGAGGTTGGAAGAGCTTCGATCGCTCCGAGCCGCCTGTGGGTGCGATCACAGTGCTGGGACTGTATGAGAAATTCCACGAACGGTGGTTTCTTGAAGATGCATTCGATCCGCTGTTGCGGTGGAACCGCTGGTGGGCCGAGCACCGCGATTTGCACGGCTACCTGGCTTGGGGCAGCGACGGGGAGAACCTACCGAAGAATCTGGATGACAACACCTACGGCACACGGGCTGGCGCGATTCTCGAGTCGGGCCTCGACAATAGCCCCATGTATGACGAAACGACCTACGACGAGAAGACTCATTTGCTGGAGTATGCCGACGTTGGGTTGATGAGCATGTACATCGCCGACTGTGACGCGCTGGCACAAATCGCCTCGACCTTGAACAAGCAGGAAGAAGCGAAGGAGTTGAAAGAACGCAGCGCTCGCTATCGAGCCAAGCTCGCGACTCTGTGGAGCGAAAAGGAGGGCATATTCCTCAACAGAGATTTGCATACGGGGCAGTCGAACAATCGGCTCTCGCCGACCAACTTCTATCCGATGTTGGCGCGTGCGGCCACGCCGGATCAGGCTGACTCCATGATCGAGAGACATCTGCTGAATCCCGACGAATTCTGGGGTGAGTGGGTGATTCCGTCGATTGCGCGCAACGATCCGGCCTTCCACGACCAGGACTATTGGCGCGGCCGCATTTGGGGACCGATGAATTACCTGGTCTATCTGGGGCTGCGGAATTACAGCGACGCCGTTACCCGAAGTACATTCGCAGAAAAGTCATATGCTCTGTTCCTGAAGGAGTGGAAGGAGAACGGGCACGTGCACGAAAACTACAACGCGATCGCCGGCACCGGCGACGACGTGTCGAGCAGTGACCGTTTTTATCATTGGGGCGCGCTGCTGGGGTATGTGGAGTATATGGATCAAAGTGCTGAGAAGAGGTAGCTTGGGAAGCTTTCAGGCATGGGCGAGTCGGGAGCGGGAGTGCCGGGTCTGGAATCCGCATTAAGAATGGACGCACCATCCATCGTCCTGATAAATTGGGCCGGTAGTGGAATCGTTACCATCGGAGCATCGGAGTGCGCTCAAAGCTCCGTCCCGATGCGGTAAGATCCTCCGGGGAAAGGAACCGCAATGCCATTGACGCAAGAACTGAGTCGCAAATCGATTCTGAGTGTTTTGTCTGCCGTGGTTGTTCTGTTCGGAGCCGTAGCGTTCACGGTAAGGACCGCCGCGCAAGATTCTGATGAAGACCGCAAGGTTACGGCGAGTCTCCCTGCCGAGTCTCGCAGCGTAATTGAGCGGCTGGGTGCCCTGCGCGAGTTGCCCGATGGCACGTGGAAGATGCACGGTGGCGATCTGGCCCATGGCGAGGCGGGGAATCTCGACGAGTCTGCATGGAAGGCGATTGCGCCCAAGGAAAAGGCTCCTAATGATGCAGTGTGGTTCCGACAGACTTATGAAGTGCCGGCGACGCTGAGCGGGTATGACTTGACGGGTTCGCGGATTTGGTTCCAGTTCCATGCGGACGCTAACGGACCAATGCCGCAGATTCTCTACTTCAATGGCCGCCGCGTGGCGATGGGCGACGACCTCGAGCCCATCGTTCTGTTCGACTCTGCTAAGCCCGGCGAGAAGGTGACGGTAGCGGTCAAGCTGTTGCACACGGTCGACACTAAGACGTTCAATGGCGCGACACTGCGCATCGATTTTCCAGAGAATCGCCCTAGCCCTGAAGATCTGCGCCTTGAGTTCCTGACCTCCACGCAATTGGTTCCTTCGCTTGCTCCCGGCAGCGCGGCCCACATGGCCACTCTGAATAGCGCAATCGGCACCGTCGACTTGAAGGCTCTGGATGCCCACGACCAGGCGAAGTTTGATGCCAGTCTGAAAGCGTCGCATGAAAGGCTTGAGGCTCTGAAGCCGCTGCTGCAGCAGGCGACCTTCCACCTTACGGGCAATGCTCACATCGATGCTGCATGGCTGTGGCCCTGGACCGAAACAGTGGACGTGGTGAAGCGCACATTCGGCACGGCGTTGCAGTTGATGTACGAATATCCCGACTACACCTACACGCAATCGGCCGCGGCCTACAACGAGTGGATGTCGCAGAAGTATCCCGACATGAACGCAGAGATCGCCCAGCGCATCAAGGAAGGACGCTGGGAGATTGTAGGCGGCATGTGGGTTGAGCCGGACCTGAACATGCCCGATGGCGAATCGCTGGTGAGGCAGTTGCTGGTGGGCAAGCGCTGGTACAAGCAGGCTTATGGCGTCGATGTTCGGATTGGCTGGAATCCCGATTCATTCGGTTACACGTGGCAGTTGCCGCAGATTTACAAGAAGAGCGGCGTGGACTATTTCGTCACGCAGAAGATGACCTGGAACGATACCAACCAGTTACCGTTCAAGTTGTTCTGGTGGGAATCGCCCGACGGGTCGAAGGTGCTCGCCTACTTCCCGCACGACTATGTGAATTTGAACCTCAATCCCGATCGTCTTTCGAGGGATATGGTGGTCGCCCGCGAACGTGCGCCCGGCATGACGGAAATGATGGACCTCTATGGCATCGGCGACCACGGTGGTGGCCCGACCCGCGCCATTCTGGATCAAGGGTTCCACTGGGCTGGACCTAATGCTAGTCAGCACATCACGCCGAAGTACCAGTTCGGCACCGCTCAACCTTATTTTTCTGCTATCGAAAAGAAGATCGCGCCCGAAAGCAAGGAGTGGGATTATTCCTCGATCGCGAAGGGTTATATGCCACCCGCGGCTGTTGAAGGCAAAGTCAGCATTCCCACGTGGAAGAGCGAACTCTACTTCGAGTATCACCGCGGGGTGATGACTACGCAGGCCAACCACAAGCGCAATATGCGTGAGAGCGAAGAGCAGGTGTTGAACGCCGAGAAGTGGGCTTCGCTGGCATGGCTTGATGGCAAGACCTATCCGGGAGCGGAACTGACGGAAGACTGGAAGAAGGTGTTGTTCAACCAATTCCACGATCTGGCAGCCGGATCGGGCATCGGCGTCGTCTACAAGGACGCGCAAAAAGATTACGACGTCGTGCGCTGGTCGACGAATGAAATCTCGTCGGGCTCGCTGGCGACGGTAGCCGAGCGGATCAACACCGCCGGCGATAAGAAGGATTCAGGCGGCCAATCCGTCGTTGTATTCAATCCTTTGGGTTGGGAACGCTCTGGCGATGTGGTGGTGAAGGTGCAATCGCCGAGTGCGACAGGCGTTCGTTTTGTGGATGCAGCAGGAGGGACGACGCTCAGTTCACGAGTGCTCTCCGAAGACAAGCAGACGGGCGTGACGGAGGCCAAGATTCATGTCGACGCCGTTCCCGCGCTCGGATACAAACTCGTCAAGGTACTACCTGAAACAGCAGATCACATGAGCGCCGTCTCGGCGAAGGCGGAAGAAACCGGCAACGAAGCCGTCCTTGAAACACCTCAGGTGCGCGTCGCCATTGACAAGCAGACAGGCTGCATCACAAGCCTGATTGACAAGCATTCAAAGTTCGAGACGATTGCCAAGGGCGCCTGCGGCAATCAGCTTCAGTTCTTCAAAGACACCCCGAAGGATTATGACGCGTGGAACATCGATCCCGGCACACTCGACGTTGCTCCGACCGTGATCGATCATGCGGACTCAGTGGAGTTGGTAGGCGCAAAGTCGGGCGAACCGGCGATTCGTGTCACGCGCCACTGGCAGAGCTCGAAGTTCGTGCAGACGATCTCGATGGTGTCCGGCACTAACACCGTGGATGTCGACAACGACTTCGACTGGCATGAGACTCATGTTCTGCTGAAGGCGGCGTTCCCGGTGGCAGCGGCAGGACCGTTTGCCACTTACGAAATCCCTTACGGCAGCATCGACAGGCCGACGACCCGCAATAACACTTGGGAGAAGGCGCAGTTTGAGGTTCCCGCAATGCGCTGGGCAGATCTCGGCGATGGCCAACATGGGCTGAGCGTGCTGAATCAGACCAAGTACGGTTATGACGCGGTGGGAAATGTGCTGCGCCTGTCGCTGCTGCGTTCGCCGACCTGGCCCGATCCGGAGGCTGACCGCGGCGAACATCATTTCCACTACGCGCTCTACCCGCATGCCGGCTCATGGAAAGACGCGATGACCGTACGCCATGGCTACGAATACGACTATCCACTGACGGCAGTGGCGACGTCGGTGCATGGTGGAGCACTTCCTGGTCAACACTCGTTCGCCTCGGTCACGCCGGACAACGTTGTGCTGACAGCGGTGAAGAAGGCTGAAGATGCGAAGGGTTTGATCTTCCGCGTATATGAGTGGGCAGGGAAGGATGCGACGGTCGAATTCCATGTGCCGCCGGGGGCGACCGGAGCGACGGTAACCAACTTGATGGAGACGGCAGAAGGCGGAGCCCTTCCTATTTCGGGCGAAGTCGTGAAAGCGCCCATTCATCCGTACGAAATCCTCACCGTCCGGGTGGATTACCCCGATGGCGGACCAAAACAATAGGACTCTTTTCAGCAGAGTGAGCGGGCCCCGGCAACGGGGCCTTTCTCGTTTGGTACTCTAACGGTAGGGAGCTTCCGCAATGCATATTACTTCCCCGTTCTTTGTCGTCCCCATCATCGTTATCGTTTTCTTCGCATGCATCCTGTTTGCTACCAGTAGCAAAGAAGATGGATACCACGAGAACGACGATTCCCACTCGGCCCACTAGAGTAATCCCAATCACGGTCGCCTGTGCGCGCCAGCATGGCTCACCCCGGGGGAGTCGGGCGCAGGCTGATTTTGCCCGCCAAAACCGAAATCTTCTGGCCCGTCACGCATTGTGAGGGCATCCTTCCCGATTTAATCTCGGAACTACTTTTTGTCGCTCGGGCTGCCGTTACCGTTCAGGCTGCGCGCGATACCTCGGCTCAATGGCTGCGGAAAGTGGTACAAAGGAGAACACCCGCAGAGGAACCTTTCAACAGGCGCCGGCGTATTAAAGGGGAAGAGGGTGAAGGACATGATGCGTAAAGCGATGAGTTTGACCGCAGCCGGACTGGCATTGACAGCCGGGCTGGCGGGATGCCGGGTCCATGTGGACAAGGACGCCAATGGGGAAGAGAAGACCGTGCAGGTTGATACGCCATTTGGTGGAGTCCACGTAAACACCGACCAGGTTTCCGCCTCGGATCTGGGCCTGCCTGTCTACCCGGGCGCCGAGCCGGTCAAGGGCGATGACAAGCATAAGTCCGCCGACGTGCACCTGGGATTCGGGGAATGGCAATTACGGGTGCGCGCGGTAACCTATGCGGCTTCGGATAGTGCAGAGCAGGTCACGGCCTTTTACAAAAAAGCTTTAGGTCGTTACGGAGACGTGATCACCTGCCAGGGGCATTCGGCGGTAGGAACCCCGACCCGGACTTCGGAAGGGTTGACTTGCGCCGACGATGGCAATGATTCTAAGGTCAAAATCGATCGCGGGGACTATGGCACCAGCGAAGACAGTCTCGAACTGAAGGCTGGTTCGAAGCGCCATCAGCACATTGTTGGATTCGAACATCCCAAGGACGGCAAAACCACATTCGCTCTGGTGGCGCTTGATCTTCCGGCCGGGCTCGACAAGAAGTCTGAGAAGAGCGACTAAAGACTGTTCGAGTAACTTCTCTCCAGCCCACTAAGGGCGCAAGGTAGGGGCAGGCGGCGCCTACCTCGGCAGCGTGCATATCATGTGTGCGGGCAGCGGGAATTAGCCTACAATTCGTCCAGAGGTTCATTCCCCTTTCCATCGGAGCCAATGCTGATGCCCGCGAAGTTTCTACGCCTAGCTCCTGCGGTCCTTCTTGCCGCAGCAGTCGTTCTTTACGCAGCCGAAAAGCCAAAGGCCGCCGCCGCACCGGCAGCTACTGATCCTTACGCCGAAGTTCAGCCAGCGCAGGAAACGCTGGACCTGAACATGTACCAGCGGATCCGCGACGAGGGCCTGAACCACTCGCATGTAATGGAATTTGGCAGCGCGTTGATGGATGGCATCGGGCCTCGTCTCACCGGCTCGCCGAATGCCAGGAAGGCGAACGAATGGACGCGCGACACGCTGACCAAGATTGGATTGGAGAACGCGCATCTCGAGGACTGGGGCGAGTTCGGCCTAGGCTGGCAGCAACTGAATACATGGGCGCGCATGGTCACGCCGGATACAGCTGTGCTGATAGTGCAGGCCACGCCGTGGTCTCCTTCGACGTCGGGCCCCGTAACTGGCGACGTGGTCTTCGTCGATATTCACGAAGACAAGGACTTCGACAAATACAAAGGGAAACTGGGCGGCAAGATCGTCCTGTATGGGCCTATGCGCGAAGTTCCGCCCGTCGATAAAGCATTGTTCGATCGCTATACGGAAAAAGAACTCGAGGACCTCGCCGAATTTCCTGTAACTGCAAACGCCGGCGGCGTCCCTCCCGAGATGCAGGCGCGGCTGCGCACCTACATGGAGCGCCAGCGCATGATCGACAAATTGGCGCAGTTCTTTGCTGATGAAAAGGTTGCTGGGGTTATCGAACCGAGCCGCGACGGCAAGAACGGAGGCGGATCCGGCGGCACATTTTTTGACGATAACGGTGCGACTCTTGGCCGCACTCCCTATATCGCCGAGAAAAAAGTTAAGATCCCCGTGGTTGTGGCCGCGATCGAAAGCTATGGCCGTCTCTATCGGCTCACCCAGGCGCATGTTCCTGTGAGCGTCGATCTAGATGTCGAAACCAAATTCACAGGCGACCACGAGCACGGTTTTGACACGGTTGCTGAAATTCCCGGCACTGATCCGAAGTTGAAAGAGCAAGTGGTGGTGGTGGGCGGTCACTTGGATAGCTGGATTGCGGGCACAGGTGCAACCGACAATGGCGCCGGCACCATCGTGGCGATGGAGGCGGTGCGCATTCTGAAGGCGCTGGACGTCAAGCCGCGTCGAACCATTCGCATCGCTTTATGGACGGGCGAGGAGCAGGGGCTTTTCGGATCCAAAGGTTATGTGAAGCAGCACTTTGGATCCGCACAGCTTTCGACTGCGCCCGACCAGATGGCTCTGCCTGAGTTTATGCGGCGGGCGGCAGGACCGCTCGAAGTAAAGCCGGAGCAGAAATTGATTTCGGCGTACTTCAATGTGGACAACGGCAGCGGCAAGATTCGTGGAGTGTATACGCAAGGCAACGGGGCGATCGCGCCTATCTTCGCGCAGTGGATTGCTCCGCTGAAAGACCTGGGCGTTACCACGATTACGATGCGCAACACGGGCGGTACAGATCACCTGAGCTTCGATGCCGTCGGAATTCCAGGCTTCCAGTTCATTCAAGACATGTTGGACTACGAAAGCCGCACCCATCACTCCAACCAGGATGTGGTGGAACGTCTACAACCCTCCGACCTGAAGCAGATCGCGACCGTTGAAGCGATCTTCCTTTACAACGCTGCGCAACGCGATCAAATGCTCCCGCGCAAACCGTTGCCCAATCCTGAGGCGGAGCAGAAGCGGCGGGAACCGCTTGAGGGCATCTTCCCGGGCGCTGTGGCACCGGAAGAGAAGAAGTAACAGTTAGCGGTCGGCCGGGTGAGTGACTTTGACAAAGCAATCCTAAGACAAGGAACGAATCGCTCCGGTGTCGTCGTTTGCCGGAGCGGTCGCTCCCTGGTGCGAGTGCGAGAAAAGCTCAATGCAAGAGGATCTGCCCGGGCTCGGCGGTTTCGACGAAAACTCCCGGAAATCCCGCCAATAGTACGTGGTCGCTGCTCGACCCTCGTCATCGTGCCTACCAAGGCGGGGTTCATTTGAGTCAGGTCCTTCAATGAATGCTCGGCATCCCTTTCAGGCCGAGGAATTCTGCTACACTGATCGAAGCGCATCGAGGGGCTGTTGCACCAGGCCAAGCCCGACGATACGCATTCGCACGGCATGTTCGGGGAGTGGCTCAGCCTGGTAGAGCACCTGGTTCGGGACCAGGGGGTCGGAGGTTCAAATCCTCTCTCCCCGACCAATACTTTCAATCACTTGCAAACCGGCGATCCCGAGCCCCTGGGATTAGGCCAGATGCCCCACTGCTTCGACGCACGTCATTATTGAGTTTCTCGCCGAGTCTTGGATGCAAGACCATCTACAGTCGTAAGAGATGATCCAGCCTTATATCGGGATAGCGAAACCAGAAACGTTACCCATCTGTTGATCGAACAGCAGATCGGGATTTTGGCGAGGACACCCATACCCACTATCCGCAGGGGATTGCTGAGTCTTCCTTCAATTGAGTCGGAAATTTGTGTGCAAATCTTCAATGAGGCGGACGCCGGCCGTCTGGAATGATGATTTCGAAGCGGCCGAACAAGCGCGCATCCACTGAAAATGCGCCGGGACCATGCAAGACCAGTGCCAGAGACATGACAGCCAGATCGAACGCTGTGAACGCATTGGCGTGTTTGTTCGCGTCAGTGGCGAGAAACAACGCAAAGCTATTGAGAAGGTAGCCGAGAGTTGCGACGATGCCGGCGACGGGTGTCAAGAAGCCAACCAGGAGTACGTGCATGACACCTTTCACACGGCCATGCTCTGCGAGCTCGATTCGAACGGGAAAACTACAGCTGACGTCTTCGAGATAATTAATCTGAGACTTGCGCAGTCAGTTACCGCCAGAAACGCGTTGGGCTGCGACCCTGAGGACAATTCGCGCGAGATCGCGACGATGGTTTACGGAGAGGTACGCCCTGATGGACTCTTTCGGTTTGTAAGTTTCGGCCATCCTCCGCCGCTGGTGTTTTCTGCGGAATTCGGGAAGTTCATGGAGATTGGATGGTCTCGCATGGTGCAATTCCCTTCGCTCGGGCTGGAGATTCCCGAAGACCATCCGGACCGAAGCAGGTATGTATCCATCACGTTGCGCAAGAGTCAGATGACCTCTTTTGACTCGGATGAGATCACCTTGATGAGCCGGGGTGACATTCTTTTCCTCTAAACGGATGGCGTCTATGACGACGACGATGACCTGGAAAGACAAGAGATCGAACAGATTTTCCAGGAAAACAAACAGAAAACGGCAAAGGAAATCTGCAATGCGGTCCTGGAATATGCATTGCGAAACGACGATCGCTTGAGACAAATTGGCGAGCCCGATCGCATCGATGACAAAACCGTATTCATCATCAAAAGACAGTAGGAGCCTCGTACAATGTCCGACATCACCCTAGCGCACATTGCTTCGCCTGATGTGATAGCTCGTGCCCGTAAGATCAAATTGTTCCTGATGGATGTGGATGGCACGTTAACCGATGGAGGTGTCTGTCTGATTTCGTCGACATCTGCTGACGGTTCGGGGAGTTCGGCCGTTTCCGAAATGAAGGTCTTCAACGCGCACGATGGGCAGGGCCTATCGCTCGCCCACACGATGGGGCAAGACTTAGGCGACTCCGATTTTACCTGCCGCACGGCTCCGTTCAGACCGGTCTGTCTCACATCCGCTGGCACTAAATTCGACGGGCACCCCAAGGGTTGGCTACCTTTCAACCCTACGGACACCAGACAAACGGCAGAACAGATTGCTCGTGTCCTTCCAATGTTGAGTCGAGGCCGACAAGCAATTCGAACAAGATCCTCACTCATTAAGTAGTCAGCAGTCACTGCGGAATCGATTTGATCAGTGTTACTGGGCCGAGGATACCGGATGGTAACGGACGTAGATTCTCCATATCTTGCGGAGTAAAAAGCTTTCCGTAGCGTTCCCACAGCAGTCGATGATCGGGTAGTGACTGGCCAGCCATAAAGTTGATTGCCGTATTGCCAACCACGATGCGTAGATCGTTTTCGCCTTCGTGCAAATAGGGTGTGACCTCGAGTCGGAAAGGCGGTCGCCACACCACACCCGCGAGTTTGCCATTCACATAGATTTGAGCCGTCTCGCGAATGGGCCCCTCCCAATAAGCCTTCATATTGTGTTCTCCTGGGGGAGAAGGAAGACTCTCCTCGGATCCTTGTCCGAAGTCGAGTAGGAACACTATCCCTTGTCTCAAATTCGCGTGCGGCAGATGAAAGCTCTTCTGATAGGTTGCAAGGCCCGAATAAAACTTCGTTCTCGTGTCTTCACTCCACGATGCTAGGCGATCCATGTCCGTTGAGAATCCAATTCCATCGAACGTCACTTTCCACGACTGCGAAAGATCGAGTTCGACAGTCTCGCTCCTTTTCTCTTCCAGAGGCGCAGCGATCGCCACATCGGAAAAGAAGATTAGGCGCGACTCGTAGGGCGCCAGATCTAGTTCAATATTGCGAGGATCGGGAATCCCGGAAATCGCGCCTGAAAACCCGTCCCAGGTCTCCGCTCGACTGGCGGTCTCGCGAAATTGCGCTCGTACTTGTTTTCGCTCATTTGACGTATTCGACACAAAGTACAGATTACCGGCAGATAGTTTCCGGTGAATGAAGCCAATCTCCGGCGTGGGTGGAGATAGCTTCAAATCTGGGGGGGTATCGGTCGCCAACTCCGCGCCCAATTTCGTTTCATCCATAAGAAAATGCGCGGTAGGAATCTCTGCTTCAAACAACTGTTGGGATAGCTCTTTGATGCGCGCAGACTCTTGGCCTGCATGCATTAATCCGGGGGCTGTCGCCGGTAGACGCCGAGTCGCTATTACGATGCCGCCTCTGTGCGCGAAGCCGACGATCTTCTCGTAGGTCGAAACCGGCAATCTGTTCACATCTGGCAAAATCAGCACACGATATGGAATGCCAGCGTTGTCAATGGTGTCTGCGTCGATGAAATCGAGATTGAAGCCGGCATCGAGAATCTGCGCGATGACCCGTTTTCCAAGCGCCTTGTCCATCGACTCATCGATGCTTACATTCGATCCTGTCTCGTCAAAGCCCGCAGAGCTTGTCGGCGACGATTGCTGCTTGAGTTGCGCCCTGAAAGATGCCCATACATCATCATTCGGCAACAGCAAGGCCACATCGTTAGCAGGCTCTCCCTGGCGCAGCGCGAAACTCACTCTCTGGAGATAACGAGAAAGATCTGGCATTGCAAAGAACCACGGGTTATGCGCATTGAGTGCAGCGGCTGCGTACATGTGCCAACCGGGCTCGGTAGCCGATGACGGTGAATACGGCCAGCCATGACCTACAAGCTGGTTGATGCCCTGCAAGAAATGCAGATCCGCCTCGACCTTCAGATCCAACGGCGTCGCTCGAAATGCAGGGGAGTGTAGCCATGTCCAGGTTTCAGAGGAGATAACTGGCCGATGAAACAGATGACCAGCGGACGCAGCCCAACGGGTGTCGGAGAACTCCCGCCACATGTTGAAGGTGGCCTTGCCTTCGCCTTCCGGCAGGTCGGCCAGCCGGTTGCTCCATAGCGTGACCGGAGGGAAGCCATAGGTCTGCGAACGGAGTTGAGTGGAATGCTCATGCGCCCATGCTTGCATCGGTTTAAGAAAATTGTCGTCTGCCATCTCAGTAAGCGTTCTGCCCCAATCATGGCGAATCGCGGCAGTGTCTGGCCCGGCGTCCATTATCAATGCGAGCAGATAAGGACGAAGATCGTAACCGCGTCGCCGTTGGAATTCATTGAGCAAAGCTGGACTCCAATCTGAACCATAATCCTCCAGGCTATCACTGAAGACGGCATAAGGAGGTTGATTACCAAAAGCAGAAAGTAGACGATCCCCGACGGCATGAAGGTGATTCTTAGCTGCAACGCTGTCGTAGTGGTCGAGAACAAACCCTGCGGCTCCGACTGCCGGACGTTTCACCATCATTCCGGTACGGCTGGAGACAAAGCAGATCAAGGTGCTAGATTGAGAAGCGGATGGGAACGAATACCAGCCGGCGACAGGCTGAGGAAGTGGCTCTGCATGGGCGACGTCTTCAGGCAAGGCAGATCGCGCAATGATGAATCCGGAAATCAGAACCTCGCCTTGATCAATGAACGGAGCCAACGCGGAAGTCGCGCCCGGATCGACGGTTCGAGACTCGACGCGAAGCTTGCCTGCGGCCTCGGTAATCGGAATGTGTGGACCACCAAGGGGCCAGCCGCTGCCGAGAGTCACATCGACTCGAAGCCCTAAACGCCGAGCTTCCGTAACCGCAAAGCGAAGTGCCTCAAGGTGCTCCTGCGATAGAAACGGTGTATTTCGAAATCCCGTTGAGGGGTCGTCAAGAGCAAGCGCATAGAGATTGGTAATCTCGACGCCGCCTATGCCTGCTGCCTTCATTTGTTCCAACTCTTTTGTCAGCTCATCCTTTTTCGCGGCAGGTCCAAACCACCACCAGCGCATCATGATCCGACTGGAATCTGGTGGATTCATAAAACGGCGGTGCAATTCGGCGATACTCGCATCGGGCTGGGCATGCGCGGAAACAATGGTAGTCATCGCAAACGCCCACAGCATCAAGAGAGGAAACCTGCGGTGCAACATGAAAGGGATGAACCTCCAGGTAGGGGAATGCTTAACGTAAATTGCTTCAGCGTTCGAAGCCGGTGCGCGTGTTCTCCCAAAATAGGGCCAGCCCGATTTCGCGAGGGCGCGCTGCGCTTGCGCACAGTCTATCTCCCGATGGTTGGTTTGTCTCAGCGTGTTCTATTGGAGCCCAGTCCTTCGCACGTCAAGGCGAGATGATGTAATCTCGCGATGTGACAGGATCACTTGAGGATTCAGGCCTATGATCTGTTGGACAGAAGCTGATGTTCGCGAGGGATTCTTGTGATTCCAGAAAATCTTTTACTTCGCCATAAACTCGCGGGAGTGATTTTGACTGCGGTGTGCGTTGGAACCTCACCGGTCTCTGCCCATGCTTCCTCTAACTGCGATCCAAGGACCTATGGCGCCAAGGGAGACGGAGTAACCAAAGACACCGTCGCAATTCAGACGGCGATTGATGCATGCGCGCGCGGAGGAGGCGGAACCGTCAGTCTTGCAGCAGGCGCATATCTCAGTTCCCCTATCATTTTGAAGAGCAATATTACTCTCCATCTCGATAAGGGCGCGACCTTGCTCGGTTCCTCCAATCATGAGGATTATCCACCCCAAACTGAGTTTCATCTTCCGGATCTGCAGCCGCTCGTGAGTGCGACCGATGCCAATAACGTAGCAATCACGGGTGATGGCGTGATTGATGGAGCGGGCGAAAGCTGGTGGCTCGAGGCGCGTAGCATCAAAGATCATGGCATTTTGGGGAATGGGCATCCCCGGCCGAAGCTCATCATCTTCGACCATTGCAAGCATGTTCTGGTGGAGGGAATAACGGTGCAGAACTCGCCCATGTGGCAGGTGGTCCCGTATTACTCCGACGATGTGACGATTCGAAACATAAGAGTTCTCGCACCGCCGCATTCACCGAATACAGATGCCGTCGATCCCTTTTCGTCTTCGCATGTTCGCATTGATCATCTCTATGCCGACGTCGGCGATGATGACATTGCAATCAAGTCGGGCCCAATCAACTCTCCAGGGCCGGACGATCCGAGCCGGGATATCATCATTACCGATTGCACGTTCATTCATGGACACGGACTGTCAATCGGAAGTGAGATTGCCGGGGGCGCTCGCAACATTCGGGCTGAGCGCATTCACTTTGAGGGCACCGACAACGGCATACGGATCAAGGCGAATCGAGACCGCGGCAACGATGTCGGCGACCTGTTCTTTCGCGATATCGAGATGAGAGATGTGAAAAGCGCTCTAATCATCAGTGAGTACTATCCCAAAGTTCTGCCACCCGAAAGAGAAGCCGCGCAGCCGATCACACGATTGACGCCACACTTCCACAACATCACACTGGAGAACGTGACTGCCACGGGGAGCGAATCAGCCGGGGTAATTGTAGGCTTGCCGGAAGCGCCAATTGCCGGCGTGATCATGCACAATGTGAAGATCAGCGCCCGCAAAGGGCTGACGATTGGATATGCCGATGTATCAGGCGATGGCCTGGTCGTGCATGCAGAGGAAGGCCAGGAGATCACTAAGCTGGCGGGGGCGAATGTCTCGATTCGTTGAGGCGGACAGACCTACACACTCTCTTTCCAGCCGCTCGCAAACTCTTAAAGATGGCGGGGCATTTCGTTTCGGCCTAGAAACACCGGAGCTATATGCCGGTGATAAAGGTTCTCCGTGACGTTCTTTGCAATCACGTCTTGATTAGCTTCGATCAGGTCAATGTATCGCGGTCCCATCCGGGCTGCAACCTTGAAGCCAACATGCAGCAACTGGCGAACACTACTGTTGAAGCCCGCTGCACCGGGCTCATGGCGCAACGCAGAAGTGTATTGCTCCGACGTCCAGCTGTGCACCTCACCAGGCGAAGGCAGCTTCGATGTTTCGATGTCAATAACGGTGGCATAGGGCACGCAAAGTTCTTCGCGGTGAGCATAGGCTTCGGAGTAGATATCCTTCGCCAGCCCAAGCCCATCTCCCCCGGCTTCGGCCAGGCCTATCAACTCTTCTAACCAGGTCGTTCCGGCCGTCTTCAGGTGCACGCCGGCGTCTAAACGCCGCATCGTTGCATGGATCGCAGGATAGATGGAAAACTTGTCACTGCCCGAGTGCACGCTGAGCTTCAAATTATCTGGAAGCCCAAAGTGAGCAACCGCATAGGCGATAGCCGCAACATCGAGTGCAAACTCACGCTCGAATTGTTCCACGTGGCCCACGTAGTCCACACCCTTGTTGAAGCGGCCGCTGAATTTGGGTGCGATGGTTTGCACTGGAATGCCTTCGTCTGCGATAGCCGCGAGAATGATAAGTAGTTCGACAGGGGTCTGTGCGCTATCGGTCTCGTCCATCGAAACCTCGGGGATGAAGGCGCCTTTACCCTTGGCGTTCACGATGGCGCGGTAGACTTCGCCCGCTTTCTTTACCGCTGCCAGGTACTTCTGGGCCGTGTGGCGCAGAATCTGCTGAGTGATCTCAAAGGCCTCACCGACCATTTCAAACTGGATACGGCCTGCCAATTCAGGATGCCGCTCGACGAACTGCTCAATCTCGTTGGCCGATGAGGGTTGGCCAATGAAGTCTGCCACATCGATGGTGTAGAAGTCGCACGCGTCAAGAAAGGAGCTGACCGTTTGCAGGGTTATGTGGTCGGCATCGCAAAAATACGGAAGATTCCAGCCAAGTTCCTTGACCGCCGCATCGGCCGCCTGACGGACAGATACCGGCACGGAGCCAATGATGGTGTGTTCGCGATTTGACTTGTTCCAAACAGGAATGACTTCGATTCCGCTTTCCAGAGCCATGATGCAGGCCTGCAACTGCGCCCTTGCCTGGTGCGCAAACCTGTCTCCGGTTCCGACGGAATACTTGTTTAGTTTCAAAGCTCGATGTTCCATGCTGCCCTTTCGTATCGGCGGACTCTAATGACCAAGCTTCCTTCAGATAGCCACTGGTGGATGCCAGCCGACCATCTTGTGCTGCCTACAACCGATATGCTTTCTTAACCAACCCGTAAGCCAGATCGTGCGCAACCTCGATTGCTTCATCCTCCCGAAGCCTATGTTCCGCGACCAGTCTCGCCAGAAAGGCGCAGTCGATACGGCGTGCCACGTCGTGACGTGCAGGGATCGAGAGGAAGGCCCGCGTGTCATCGTTGAAACCGACGGTGTTGTAGAAGCCCGCCGTCTCAGTTGCCAATTCGCGAAAACGCATCATGCCTTCGGAGCTATCAAGAAACCACCAAGGCGGTCCGAGCCGCAGACACGGGTAGTGTCCGGCGAGAGGCGCCAACTCGCGGCTAACGGCAGACTCGTCAAGAGTGAAAAGAATAATCGTCAGCTTGCTCTCATTGCCAAAACGGTCCAGCAGCGGACGAAGCGCATCAACATAATTCGTCATTCGCGGAATGTCTGCGCCCGTGTCGCGTCCGTACCGCTCATAGATCTTGCGGTTGTGGTTCCGAACTGCGCCCGGATGAATCTGCATGACGAGTCCGTCGTCCAAGCTCATTCGCGCCATCTCAGTCAGCATCTGGGCCCGAAACAGTTCCTGCTGCCGCACATCGGCATTTCCGGAGAGCACTTGACTAAATAACTCGGCCGCTTCTGCCGCGGAGAGATCTGCGGTTTGGGCGGTGGGATGTCCATGATCGGTGGCAGTGCAACCAAACTCGCGGAAGCGGTCCCGCGCTTTACGCAAGGCGTTCAAATATCCTGTCCACGACGTAGCAGATTCGCCTGTCTGCTCTCCAAGCCTGGCAATGGATTCGGCAAAACCTGGAAAGTCTGGATCAACCACCGCGTCGGGCCGGAAATTCGGCACAATCCGCGCCTTCCAGCCCGATTCTCGAATCTTCTTGTGGTCGGCGAGCGAATCCAAAGGCGAATCAGTTGTCGCCAGAACTTCCAGGTGAAAGCGTTCGTAAAGAGCGCGCGGTAAAAACTCCGGGGTCCTGAGCTTCGTTGAAATCGTATCGTAGTAAACGTCGGCAGACTTCTCTGACAGCAACTCCTCCAATCCAAAAAGTTCATGGAATGCATAATCCAACCACATGCGTGTCGGGGTCCCGCGGAAGAGGAAATAATGGCTCGCGAAAATCCGCCAGACTTTACGGGGATCTTTCATCTGTGGTCGTCCGATTTCCAGATCCTCCATCGAGATCCCCTGGCTGTATAGCATCCGGTAAACGTAATGGTCGGGTTGCACAAACAATTTTGCGGGATCGGGAAATGGATCGTTGCTGGCAAACCATGCTGCCTGTGTATGACCGTGCGGGCTGACGATGGGAAGGTTTCGTACCTGCTCATAAAGTCCGCGCGCGATCGATCGTGTCGTTGGATCGGCGGGAAAAAGACGATCTTCGTAGATCAGCATGGCGGGATTCTTACCTCGAGTCCGAACATGGTGCTGACTTGGTACGTCAGAGGTCAGACCACAAGTATATACTCTATATCGCTAACGCCTTCCTTGCGAGTCGCGTGATTTTCCAACCGGCAGGTTTGCGTTCGGTGCTAATCTCGTGTTGCCTCAATTTTCAGATTTCAAGAAGGTTTTTGCACCATATGCAGCTCGGAATCCACGATTCGCCCAACAGCCACCGAACGATGGAAGTGGTCAACCACGTTCGTTCTCTGATTGAAAAAGGAGTGCTGCAACCGGGCGACAAGATCCCACCGGAACGCGAATTTGCTCGTTCGCTCAAGATTAGCCGCGCCAGTCTCCGAACCGGTATTGGGTACCTCGCAGCCATGGGAGTGATGAAGATCCGGCACGGAGTTGGAACCTTTGTTGCCGACGGGCCACCGGATTTCGGCAAGGCGTCTCTCAGCTGGATGGGAGCTCTTCACGGCTTCCAAACCTGGCAGATGTTTGAAGCGCGCATCATTCTTGAAAGCAATCTTTCCGCCCTTGCAGCGGAACGCGGAAAAGACGTGCACCATGCCGCGCTCGCCGAAGAGGTGGCAGAGATGTTTGCCGCCCTGGCCAGTCCAGCCGACTACCTCATTCATGATGTGCTTTTTCATCGGATCATTGCCCAGGCATCGGGTAATCCCATCCTCGCTGCGATCATGGAGACAGTGACCTCGTCAATGTACGACAAGCGTCGCAAGACGGTGGAACGTGCAACGGACCTCCGGGAGTCCGCGGAAATGCATCGGGAGATTTACCGCGCAATTCGCGCGCGGAATCCCCTGGAAGCTCGAAAACTAATGGAAGAACACCTGCGCTTGGCGCAAACTGCTCAGGGCGCAGAACGTCCAGCTGATCGAAACGCCGCGGCGTCTGCTCCGAGAAGCAAGTCGGCGCGGGTAAAGACGCCCACGCATTGACGTCGCATTTTCCGCCTCAGGTTCCGCTGCGACCATGTGCAAACTTCCCTAACGTTTAGTGCCACTCATAGAATCGACCTCTGTTGATCCCTGGCTCAGATCGTCAGTCCCTTTGAGCGGAAAGGTCAGCGTTAGTCGCGGCCCAAGAGCCTTCGCCAAATCGGGAATGTCGTAGTGGAGTAGGACTCCCGGAATCACATCTTCGGGCGCTCCAATTGTCAGTGGCGCATCGACCAGGCTGCGGTAGCTTGCCAGGACATGATCAACTTCAATGTGCTTGAGTCGGGGATCGAGAACTGCGGCATGAATCAGGACCAGGCCCAAATGCCCACTTGCCATGGCAGAGATACTTGCACGATTGACGTCAGGGCGACTGGAAACGTAATCTACGGTATGAATTACGTCATCCATGCGCATTCCAATCAATGTGCGCCCAACCAGGTCGGCCCGCAAACTCAACAAGTAGAACGGGCCAAGTAGCGGCGATTTCATGTCGTCGAGCCCGGGAGGCGAAGGCCGAGGAGTGATCGCCACGACCACATTGCCGGCAGCGGTCAACGCTTCAACTTTCGACTTGTTAGCGCGAGCGATCGGGTTGTCGCCGTGAATTGAGTCGGGCACAAGAAGAATAACCGCCGGATGATGACCAGCATTCGAGGGAACGGCGATGTCGCCTTGCAACTTAATCCCGTCACTGGACGGTAGTACGAAATTCCCGGACCCACTGGTCAGCATCTTAGCGTTGTACGTTGATGAACCGGGCTTCGCCTCCGCTGCCGTCACTTCCCGAACGCTTTCGGCAAGTTCTTTGCTACTTAACGCGCGTCGTCTCGCAGAAATCAGCTTTGCGGCGCGCTCGCGATTGAGGGTGAACACCGTTTCAGAATTCGGGTAGCTTGTCTCCACTTCACCTGTCGGAGTCACCTGGAAATCTTTTCTCGAAAGGCTGCCAAGATCAGGATCGGATCCGTGTGCGCGATTGGCTCGCGAGGTCATGAGAACCGGCTCGTCCGCGTCGGCGCCGGGCTCGAGGTTGCGGATGAAAAAGCTCAAGATGTCTCCCATGATCGGCTCTTGCGCAGCATGACGGCCGGGACCCGTAATATGAAAAAGCTCAAGATGTCACCCATGATCGGCTCTAGCGCAGCATGACGGCCGGGACCCGTAATGAACTGCAACGCAGCTGTGGGTGCTACCAGCCTGGCCGAATCTGCATTCAACGCGGGTGCGGTGGGAGTCGGCGGGGGCGAACTGGAAGCTTTATCAGCGTCAGTTCCGGCACTCGCAGGGTTGAAAAGTGAATAAAATCGGCGGGCCTCCGCGACACTTTTGCGGGCTCCGGCAAACGGAAACATGTCTGAGTATGTAGAGATGACTGCGTAAGGACGTGGCGCTGCAAGCTCAATCAGGTCGGGAAAATCAAGACCAGATGAGATGAACCGCGGGCTCGACTGTTCGGCATCTTGTGGACCAAGAGTCGGAAGCAACGTGTCGAAGGAGGTGATATAGCACGCAACTCCGACTGCGGCGATCCGTGTGTCCAGCGCGGCAGTGAGCGCGGTAATCGTTCCGCCGCCTGAGCATCCAAATGCGCCTATACGTTTCGGGTCGACCTCGGGAAGTCCAATCAGGTAATCGATGCCGCTCATCGCATCCCAGATGGTGTACCGAGCGAAAGTGTCGCCGATGAGCATCGGCTGAAGGCTGGCTTCGCCATGTTCTCCGGTCGGCGCTTTGGCCAGGGACACTCCCGGATTTGCAGGGTCGGGATATTGAAGGCGCTCGCCTTCGCCAATAGGATCGTAGGACAGAACGATGAAGCCGTTGCGCGCAAACGTAGCGGCAGTATCGGCATCGGCCGCCTTGCCGGTGGGGTAGTGACCGGGAGTGATAAGAATAGCGGGATGCTTTCGTCCATCGGAAGAGCCATCCGGAAGGTAAAGCAGCGCACACACTAGAAAATCAGGCTGACTCTCGAAGATCACCCTACGGACGCGAAAACCATCTGCCTTCGATTCCCCGAGGACCCTGGCATTCAAAGGAGTGCGCTCAGGCAGTGAGCCGATCAAGGAAAACAACCGCTTTCGAACCTTTGCTTGGTATGCTTCGGCCTCTGCGCGCTTGCCGATCGCCGCGACCGAGGCTGCGCGATCTGATTCGTATTCTGAAGCGAGATTGTCCAAATAGAGATTCAGGTGGCTACGTCCCGTATTTGCGAGATCGCTGTCGTCGTGCCCTGAATTGGAAACCATGTGCGTTACTCCCGCGTAAGATTGTTGCGCGAATAACTCAGATTTCTGCGCAATGGCGAACGCAACAAGCAGGACAATCGAGAGCAATTTACAAGGAAGCCGGAATGTAGCCCCAGACATGACGAAGCATTGATACTCTTCAACCTTCAAGTGGTCAACCACTTGCCTGGGAGGGCCCGAACAATCGATGAAACCGGGAGCCCGAATTTCCACTCCAACCCCTTGAACCATTGAATTTGCCAGCGTATGCAGATAGTTCGCTCCGAAATGGGTGATCCTGCCTATTCCATTTCCAATTAAACCTTGACAAGCCTTAAATGTACCTGCAAATATTTTTGGGACATAAGTGGTCGGACCACTCCCAAGCACCAAGTTTCTCCCAGGAACCCAAAAAAGCAAAGTACGTTTGGGAGGCTTCAATGCAACACATGCGCTCAAACGCTCATAAGGCGATCTTTCGCTGTGTCTCCCTCCTGGGCTTCGCAGCCGTTGTTCTGTTCGCCACTAAGGCCAATGCGCAGATTGCCGGAACCGGCAACATTCAAGGGACGGTCACGGATACGTCCGGTGCCGTCGTTGCCAAGGCGTCGGTAAGTCTCACAAATAGGTCGACGCAGGTGGTGCGCACGAGCCTGAGCGACAACGCCGGCGTCTACGTATTTCCCGGCGTCCCCATCGGCACCTACGACTTGGCAGTCTCCGCTCCAGGCTTTAAAACCGAAGTGACCAACGGCATCGTCCTCGAGGTCGGCAGCAGTATCGCGATCAATGCCACCCTCCCTGTGGGCACTACGGAAACCAGGGTTGAGGTCCAGGCGGAGGGCCTTTCGTTGCAGACAGAGGACGCCTCCTTCAAGCAGACCATCGACCAGGAGGCCGTCACCGAGATGCCGCTGAATGGCCGCCAGATGACGGCTTTGATCACTCTTTCCGGCGGCTCCAATTCGGCGCCCGCGGGCGACTTTACCGGGAGCAAGTACTCATATCAAACCATCTCGGTCTCCGTGGCAGGCGGCAATGGGAATACCACCCTTTGGCGGCTGGATGGTGGAGACAATCAGGACTACATGGGAAATGGCAACCTTCCCTTCCCTTTTCCCGACGCGGTCAGCCAGTTTAGCGTTGAATCCTCGGTGCTCGGTGCACAGGATGGCGAGCACACCGGCGGCTACGTGAATGTAGTTACCCGTTCCGGAACCAACTCATTCCATGGATCAGCGTTTGAATTCATCCGAAACAACTTCATCGATGCCACCAACTTCTATTCCACATCAAAGGACACTCTGCACCAGAATCAATACGGCGGCACCTTTGGCGGTCCGATCAAACGCAACAAAATGTTTGCATTCGCCGGATATCAGCACACGAAGGCCGACCAATCGCAGGCGAGTACCGAGGCTTTTGTTCCCACCGCAGCAAACTTGGCAGGCGATTTCTCAGTCACAGATGGACCCAATTGCGAAGCATCCGGTAAGTTCGTTCAACTCGTCGACCCGCTGACCGGTGCGAGTTTGCCCGGCGATATTTATCCAACACCTCCCACATTCAACGCGCAAGCACTGGCCCTGCAGAAGTTCCTGCCCGCAATCGATCCCACCGTCGACACAAAGGGCTGCGGACTTGTTTCCTATTCCATTCCATCCGAGACATTCGATAACCAGTTCGTCACCAGGGTGGATTACACCATCAACCCAAAGAACAATATTTACGGCCGCTACTTGGTTGACGGGTACCAGGCTCCCGCTTTCTTTTCTCCAACCAACATCCTGATCACCACCCAATCCGGAAACATACAACGGGTACAATCTTTCACGCTCGGTGAGGCATACACCATATCGTCAAATCTCGTGAACGCCGCCCATGCCACGATCATGCGGCGCGTAAACAACCGCGGATATACCGCCAATGACATCAACGCGACTAACATCGGCGTCGATCTCTATCAGGCCGTGAAGAATGGCCTGCAAATGGCCGAAGGCAAATTTAATATCGGCGGCGGAACAAATTCGGTTTCCCATTTCAACGACAATACCCTTGCCATCGACGATGACGTCACCTGGGTGCGCGGCAAACACCAACTTGCCTTTGGCGGGGAGTGGGTTCAAAACGAGCTCAACATCGGCAATGCCTACGAATCCAACGGCATCTTCACCTTCAACGGCGAATACAGCGGCAGCGGACCGAACGGAGGAAGCGTCATAGGAGACCAGAGCCTGGACTTTCTCCAGGGAACCATGAGCGCCTTTCAGCAGAGCAAACAACAACAGAACGCGCTGCGCGGCCCGATTCCCAGCCTGTACATTCAAGACACCTACCACGCCACCAAGCGGCTGACGCTTGTTGCGGGTCTGCGCTGGGGACCAAATTTCATGCCCGTCGATTATTTCAACCGCGGAAGCGTCCTCAATATGGCTGATTTCTCGTCCAACACGGTAAGCAGTGTCTACCCCAATGCCCCCGCGGGTATCTTGTTTTATGGGGATAAGGGGGTTTCCAGGGGATTCACGAAAAGCTCACCCTGGCAGTTTTCTCCAAACGTCGGGGCCTCATTCGATCCATCTGGCGACGGCAAGACAGTGGTTCGTGTAGGGGCCCAATTGGCTTATGACCAACCAAACTTCTTCACCGGGCAGAGGGTCCAGCAGAACCCACCATTTGCCACCGCCATCAGCAACTTGCAAACGTCCTCATCCGGGCCCCTCAGTTTTAGCGCTCCCTGGTCCGTCGGTTCCATCACCACAAGCCCTTTCCCGCAGCCGAGCGTGCCTACTCCGGCACAAGCGAAATTCTTTCCGCAATCCCAGTACATTGTGATGCCTGACCAATTCCACGCGTCCTACACCATACAGTGGACACTGAGCGCCCAGCATGAGTTCCCCCTCGGCTGGCAAGCGCAGCTCGACTACATCGGTAACACCACCCGGCACGATCCCCTCGGCACGTTGCTGAGCCCTGCTGTCTTCATCCCTGGAGAGTGGGGAGCAAGTGGTACTGTCTGCTCGGGAATTGTTACGACCGGTCCAGCCGCAGTGAAGCCCGGCGCAGCAGGAACAAATTGTTCAACCACAAAGAACGAGGCATCGCGTTTTTCACTCACGATCGCCAATCCCCTTCAGGGGAATCAGATTGCAGGAGGCAGCACGGGTTCGTCCCTCGTGGGTGACGAGGGCATAGCCAACTACAACGGCTTGGTGGCTACGCTCCAGCATCGCCTTTCGTCTACCTTCAGTCTGCTTGCAAACTGGACATGGTCAAAATGCCTCGACGAAGCCGACGGACAAGGTGACCTCGCCGGCACGACCGTCGAGGATCCGAACAATCCCCGCCTGGACTATGGTCCCTGCGGTTTCGATTATCAAAATGTCGAAAACGTCGTGATCGTCGCCAAGAGCAATTTTCATCGCTTCAACCGCGCCGGTAGGCTGCTTATTAACGATTGGGAACTTGCGCCGCTAATGCATATTACGTCCGGCGCTGCTCTCAACGTGACCTCTGGGCAGGATAACTCGCTCACCGATGTGAACCTCGATCGCCCCAATCGGGTGCCTGGAGTCAGCCCCTACCATAAAGTGAAATTCAACAAAGCCAGTGGCGAAGCGAACCGTGAGTATCTCAACCCGGCCGCCTTCGCCCAGGTCACCGCTCCATGCGGGTCAAACCTTAATGGCTGCGCGCAACTCGGAACATACGGGAATGTCGGCAGGAACGCCTTCAGGACGCCTCCGTATTTCCAGCTCGACTCCCAAGTCTCCCGGACATTCCCTATTCACGAAAGCCTCGCTTTGGATTTTCGCCTGGAGGCTTTCAATGTGTTGAACCACCCCGATTTTGGGCTCGGTTCGCTCGGTTCGAACCAGGTCCTCACGTCGTCAACTTTTGGCCAGGTCTCATCGACCACGTCCACACCCCTCAATCAAGCCAGAGTCTTCCAGGGAAGCTTGAAGCTCATCTTCTAGTTCTGTTCCTCGCCGCCAATAATGCCGGATGAGGTGAAAGATCAGTACAACGGCAAGACGAACTACTTCCGGGACATCATCCCGATCTCCCGGCAAGTTGAGGCCTATCGAAAGACGATTCCGCGCCACCTTATTCCTAGACCCACTGGCAGGAACGAATCGTTGCCTCTGGCAGAAGAGAGCGCCCAGATGATATCGTCCGAGCGTTGTTTCAGATTTGCTTTCATCAGCGGAAGCTCAAAGCCTGTGCGTCGTCGAGTACCTGGCGTCTTCGCGAATTTGCTCAGGAATGAAGCCGTCAAATGATCAAGGAGATTCATGGCAGTCAAGGAGACTAATCGCAGGGATTTTGTGAAGGGCAGCAGCGCACTGCTTGCAGCTACCGCCGTTTCGTGGAATGCCTCCAGCTATGCCGCCATCGTTGGCGCCAACGATCGCGTCAAGGTTGGTGTCATCGGCTGCGGCGATCGCATGAAGAGCGCGTTAATTCCCGCCTTCCTTCAGCACTCCAAAGACATGAACTTTGAGTTGGTCGCCGTTTCCGACATTTGGAGTCGTCGTCGCGAAGAAGGCGCAGCCTACATCCAGAAGCTCAGCGGAGGCCCTGTCGACGCTGTTCGCAACAACGAAGAACTTTATGCGCGCAAGGATGTCGATGCGGTGCTCGTTGCTACCGCTGACTTCCAACATGCGCTGCACGGTGTTGAAGCCGTGAATGCAGGCCGCGATGCCTATGTTGAAAAGCCTACCGCTCACACCATGGACGACGCCCGCAAGTTTCTTGCCGCCGTCAAAAAGACCGGCAAAGTCGTTCAGGTCGGAACCCAGCGTCGCAGCACGCCGAGCTATCAAAAGGCCGCCGAATATATCAAGTCCGGACAGTTCGGCGACATCGTGATGGTCGAAATGACATGGAACGTAAATCAGCCAGGACGATGGCGCCGCCCCGACGTCGTCCCGCTTCTGAAGGAGCAGGACACCGACTGGAAACGCTATCTGCTCAACCGTCCATACGAGCCATTCGATGCCCGAAAGTATCTCGAGTTCCGTCTCTTCTGGCCTTATTCATCCGGTATCCCGGATCAGTGGCTTGTCCATCAAATCGACACTGTGCATTGGTTCACTGGCCTGCCCCATCCACGCAGTGTGGTTGCCAATGGAGGCATCTATTTGTGGAAAGACGGCCGCCAAAACTGGGACACGATGACCGCCGTGTTCGACTACGGCCCGCTCGACGATCCCGCAAAAGGCTTCCAGGTGCAATACACCTCGCGATTCACAAACTCCGCCGGCGGCGTCAAGGAGCTTTACTACTCCAACGGCGGCATGATCGACATG
>OBLU010000247.1_pt1 | contig 52995 bp, 30 predicted proteins | sample 1518681 | NCBI WGS metagenome assembly OBLU01 (sample SAMEA3539304, study PRJEB22396) | soil metagenome | biome: tundra; feature: field; material: soil | place: USA | collected 2010-05 | depth 0.15 m
AGCCATTCATTTATGGCCAATTCACCGAAAACGCCAACAACAACTTCTATCATGGAGGGCTGTGGGCGGAAATGGTCGACGACCGGAAGTTCTTTTATCCAGTCAACTCGTCCTCGGATCAGACGCCGCCCAACAGCCAACGAGCCTCCCGAAGATGGCGGCCGGTCGGCGGCGAAGCGGCGGTGACGATGGACCCCGCGCTGGCATGGTCGGGCAAACACAGCCCGAAGATCACCCTCGACCCGAGCACTCCGCATGGCATCCAGCAGACCGGCGTGGGCGTTCAGTCGGGAAAGAAGTACGTAGGGCGGATCATCCTGGCAGCGGAACCCGGCGTCGAGGTGAACGTGAACCTCACATGGGGGCCGGGCCCGAGCGACCGGCAGACGGTGCGCATCGCCGGGATCGCGAGGGAGTATCGTAAGTATCCGTTGAACCTCACCTCCGGCGCCGACACGCTGGAGGCTACGCTCGAAATCGTGGCTACGGGAAAAGGATCGTTCCATGTGGGCGCGGTTTCGCTGATGCCAGCGGATAACGTCCACGGCTGGCGGGCGGACATGATCGCGGCGCTTAAGGAAATTGGGCCGACGATGATCCGCTATGGCGGAAACTTCGTTTCCGACTATGATTGGCGCGACGGAATCGGTGATCCGGACAAAAGGCCCTCGCGCTACGATTACGCCTGGCGAGCCATGGAGACGAACGATGTGGGAACGGACGAAATCCTCGCTCTGACAACCGCCTTGGGCGCCGAACCGTACATTTCCGTCAATGCCGGGTTCGGCGAAGCACACTCCGCGGCCCAATGGCTGGAGTATTGCAATGGAGCGGCAACTACGCCGATGGGGAAACTGCGGGCGGCGAACGGGCATCCGGCACCTTACAAAGTGAAGTGGTGGAATATCGGCAACGAGATGTACGGGCCCTGGCAGATGGGCAATATGCAGCCTCGGCAATACACCATCAAGCATAATATGTTCGCGGAAGCGATGCGGGAAGTGGATCCGACCATCAAGATCATTGCGGTGGGCGCCACGCCGGCCGAGATGGGCACCACCGGGTCTGCCCGTGCGATCACCGGACACGCGGTGGCGGAATACGGCGGCCCGGCTGATTGGGACGGAGCGATGTTGACTAACTCCGTAGCCTACTTCGATGCGCTCGCCGAACACCTCTATCCCAAAGGGAACCTGGCTTTCGATGTGGACAAGCAGGATTTCGTGCCGGTGGAGGAGTCTCTGGCGGACCACGCCCGCCGTCTGCCGAACCGGGTTCGCTGCGCCGTGGAGGCCTGGGAGGAGTACCAAAAGCGGTTCCCGGCTCTCAAGATGCAATCGATTCCGATCGCGCTGGATGAATGGGCTACCGGCAATCCGGGCACGCGGTCTTCGATGTTCACGGCCCTTTCCAGCGCCGAGGCATTGCACGAGTTGTTTCGGAATTCCGGCTGGTTCGCGATGTCGGCCTATACGCATTTGACGGGACTGGTTAGTTCCACCAGAACGCAGATGAATGTCGTGCCGGTGGGCAAGATGTTCGAGCTATACAGGCATCATTTCGGAGTGACTCCCGTGGCCGTGACAGGCAATTCTCCGCAACACGATCTAAAGGGACTTGCTGGCTTGGACAAGCCGAAGACCCCATCGGGGAGCGACACATATCCTTTGGATGTAGCGGCCGCATTGACGGCGGACGGGAAGGCGGTGACCCTGGCGATTGTCAATCCGACGGAATCGGAACAGCAGATCGAGGTCACCTTCAAGGGTGTGATGCTGCAACCAACGGGGAAACTGAGGCGCATTGCGGCCACCGAGCTGAATCCTCAGAATCAGCCTGGCAAACCGCCTGTGGTCGACATCGTGGAGAGTGCGATAACGCAGGTGCCGGGCAAGCTGGTGATTCCAAAACTGAGCATCAGTCTCTATGAGCTGCCGGTGCGATGACCCTACGGCTCCAACGTATTGCCTTGAAGAATTCCAGCCGGCAGGCGTGCCAATCGAGCTTGTCGCATCCTTCCCGGAGCGATAGCCTAGCGTATCTGCCACTCGTACATATTGATGCTCAACGGCGCAACGGTCGAGGGAGCGCTCGGGTCGGACACGGCGGACTCGACCAGGCGGATCATCTGTTCCCTGCCGGCTACGTTTCGGGCGTCGATGCTCGGCCCGGCGATAGTCCACTTCCGACCATTGCCAGTGGCCGCTGCGCCGATGATATTCAGCACCAGTTCCTTGCTGGCCTCACCGGGATTCACCACCGAAACGGTTAATGTCTTCCGGTCCGCGGAGAGCGCCGCCATGACATCCAGCGGGTAGGTGGGGCTGCCCGAAGACACCTGCGGTTTGTCCACGCCCACCGTGCCCGCCAGTTCGGGCTGGGGCGAGTTGCCCTGGATGCCGAGAACCGGAATGGTTCCCAGACGATTCGCCAGCAGCTTGAAGACCAACCCACCTGAGGTCAGTACGGGCGGGTCGAAGCTGTTGTAGTTGAGAGCACAGGACGCGCAGGTGTAGGCTGACATCGTGTAGACGTCGGTATGACGGAATAACTCGTTCAGCACCAGGCCGGTCCAGAGTCCGACGAACATGTCGTTTCCTCCGGCGTGCCACTCGTCCAGCACCATGCGGATGCTGGTGTCGCGCAGGAAGGGCATGCGGCGGCGATATTCCTCCCAGTCCTCCGCCACACCCTTTACCCGATTCGGGATCTGCCGCAGCCGATCCTGTAGGGCTGCCGGGTTGTTGACCCAGTGCTGCGTCGGCAGGTCGAAAGCGACCTCCGCCTGTGAGCCATAGATATGCTCCGAGATGTAGTTCATGTCCTTCCATGAGTTCCGCAGCAACCAGCCCGTCCAATCCTGTGAAGATTCCAATGGGAAGGGGGGCTTCACGTCCAGGGGCAGACGATAGTTGTTGCGCGAGTCGGCGCTCTCCTGATACCGGCTCGCCCCGCTCGCCACGATGATGATGGAAGGATCCACCTTGCGCATCGCCTCGGCGAACAGGTTGTGCTTGATCACGTAGTGGCCGATGTACATGTGCCCGATCTGCCACTCGCCGTACATCTCGTTACCGATCCCCCACCACTTCACGTGGAACGGCGCGGGGTGGCCGTGCTCGGCACGCAGTTTCCCCATGGGAGTACTGACGGAGCCGTTGACGTATTCCACCCACTGGGCAGCCGAGTAGGCATCTCCCAGACCGGCGTTGACGCCGATGTCTGGTTCGCTATCGAGCAGCCGGTTCAGTGCCAGAACCTCGAACGTTCCCACGTCGTTGGCGTCGATCGCATTCCAGGCATAGTCATAGTCGGTTGGGCGCTTGTCGGGATCACCGATGCCGTGGCGCCACTCGTAGTCGGCCGAGCGGTTGCCGCCCCAGCGGAGCAGGGTCGGTCTGACCTCTTTTATGGCGGCAATGAACTCGGGATTGAACCCCTCGACGTTGTCCGCACGCATCAGGGAGACGGCCGCGACCCAGAGAGAGCCGGATCCTGTTCCGGTGATCTCGATTCCGCCGTCCCGCGTATCCAGCTTAGGACTGAAGCGTAGTGGATAGGTTTTGTACTCTGCCGTTAGCGCCGGAATCGTAACAGTCTGGCGGTCTTGCGGTCCGGTTCCCCAGACGAGGGTGACGGTCGCCCGCGTTCCGGAATCCCCTGCCAGAACGATCCTTCCGGTATATCCCAGGCTCGCTCGAAGCGCCAGCCCCGGCTGCTTGATGCCGTACGGCGTCGAAGCGTCGAGCCGGATCCGCGGAGCGTGCTCCCCGCTGTAGGCGTGCGTGCGGTCCATGACGACGCGGTCCTCCGGTCCAATCGGGGACCAGCGGCCGTATAGGTTCCTCCGCCCATTCGCCGGCACCTGCTCCGGGTTGTTATTGACCGGGTAGAAGAACTTCCGGTCTCCGATCAACTCCGCCCAAATTCCGTGATCGAACCAGTTGCGAAGAAGCTCGATGAAGTGGCCGTATATCAGGGGATTGATCGGCTCCCCCGTCCGGGAAATGTCGATGCTGGCCCGAATCGTGGCGGGCGTGCTTCGCGGCGGGGGCGCCTGCTGCCCACCCCTCTGGGCCATGCCCACTCCCAGCGCCATCGTCAGCGCGACGGCCATCCGCAATAGATTTCCAGTCTTGCTCCTGTGGTGTTCTGGCACTCGGCTCCGTCCTGTTGTTTCGGCAAACTGCATTTTCAATCAGCCATGCAGGCCGATGATCGCGCAAACATTACCTACGACAATAAAGGAGCGAAACAGCGAAGTCAATGGCTCATGCAATCGCTTTCAGACTTTCGCCCCAGAGGTTCCGGAAGCTGTCCTGGTCGTGCCTGGTGACGGGCAACTCGCGGCGCCTTGGGATGGCTGCCGGGAATGAATTCTCCGACCACCAATTCGAGAGGAAGAACTACTTGTACTGGCCTCCTCAAAGCTTCGGACCTGCGCCGTCGGGCCCGAACTCGTGGTCGGTGAAAAATCGAGCGCGTTTTCGGCGAGGTCCTGATCGAGCGGGATGGCGCCAATCTTTGGTCGAAAGCCATTCACGCCGGCGAGGCAGCGATGTGCCACAGCCTCGCCAACCTGGAACACCACCATTTCAAGTTCGAGGCCCCGGGAAGGCTTTGGGATGGCATGGTGTAAACGCTAGAGTCGTTCTCGGCTCAGACTGGCGCGAATAGAAGCCGCACGAAAGACCTTTGGTACTGAAAGGGCTTGCGATATACTCTCATCACCGTTACCGGATGTGAAAGGATGCGAACCATGAGATTGACTGCAACTGTGTTTGTTGCACTTCTGGCGGCTGGTTTCTACTGTCTGACAGCCCCGGCGCAGCAGCCAAAACAAGGCGGTGCTGCCAAACCGTTATATAACAGCGCCAAGCAAGAGCTGCTCGATGGAAAACAGATCTTCAGCTACACCCAGTCGAAATTCGACATCGCGGCCAACTGCGAAGCTGCCAAGCATTACGACTTTACTTGGTATGAGATGCAGCACAGCACGCTGGAATTCAAGGACATTGAGGCGATGATCGCGGCTTGCCCGCATGCCGGGGCCACTCCCATGATCCGCCTGCCCGACGCCCAGGAGTGGCACATTCAGCACGCGACCGATATCGGCGCCCTCGGCGTGATTGTGCCCACGGTGGACGATGTGGATCGCGCGCGGGAAGCCGCGAAGTGGTCCCGCTACCCGCCCGTGGCCCGGCGCAGCTCCGGCAGCGGGCAGGCTGCCAGTATCTGGGGCATTAATGGCATCAATTACCGCCAGACGATCAACGACAACATGCTGGTGGTGGTGATGATCGAAACCCCGACGGGCGTGGCCAACGCTTTCGATATCGCTTCGGTACCCGGTATCGACGTGGTGATCATTGGCAACAATGACCTGGCATCATTCTCCGGCTATCCGCAGGGCAGCCCCGAATACAACCACCTGGTCGCCAAGATCCACGACGATACGCTGCGCGCCGGGAAGATTTTTGGACAGGCTAATGCCACGTACGCCAAGGGACATGAGTTCAGCGAGGACGCCAGGTTCTTCCAGAACGGCCCGTCGAACGACGGTTGGACACCACCCGGCCGCGGTGGACGGGGAGGAGGCGGCGGATTACGGTAATGCCAGGGCTACCAGCGAGGCCGGAACTCCGGCAGCGCCTACGGCCACGACGATGAATTGCCTGTCATTCACCATGTAGGTCATCGGAATGCCGGTTGCCATTGCGGGAAGGGCCATCTCATAAATGGTCTTCCCGGTCTTCTTGTCGATGGCGCGAAGCAGGTTGCCGCCGGCTCCAGGCGGCGGAGCCCACAGATTATTTCCGTCGGTGCTGACCAGCAGACTCTTGGTTACCATGAGCAGAGCGCGCGAAGGCCTTCCCGCGTTGCTCAGGTCAGTGCCCTTCATGGCGGGGTGGTTCACCACATAGTCCGGAGGATGCCCGTTGGGCACCATCCAGAGGTGCTCACCGGTATTCAGGTCAATGGCCGTAATCCGTCCCCATGGCGGCTTAATCAAGGGCAAGCCTTGCGGCCCGATATTCGTTCTCGCGCCGGGCCGTCCGGACTCGCCGTCATCCGCAAAATACCCTCGTCCTGCGGCCGGTTCGGTTCCGTTCCCACCCCTTCCAGCTCCGCCTCTTCCGGCGCCGCCACCCCTTCCGCCCACGTAGCCCATATCGGACCGCTTGGGATCGGGCACGGTGAGCGCAAGCGGATCCTGCTGGGTCACCGAAGGCACATAAAGGACACCGGTTTCCACGTCCAGGGCGGCGCCCGGCCAGTTGGCTCCGCCCAGGTGGGAAGGCAACAGGAGGGTTGCCAGTTTGCCATCGGTGTCGGCTACGATCGGCGGCGTATACAGAGGCCCGAGCTTATACTGGTTGGCAATCTTGATCGCTTCGACGCGCAATTCGGGCGTGAAATCGATCAAATCGTCGATCGTGACGCCCTGGCGGTCAAACGCCGCCGGCTTGGTCGGAATGGGCTGGGTAGGAGACGTCTTCTCGCCGGGGACATCGGACTGGGGTACCGGCTTTTCCACGATCGGCCAGACCGGCTGTCCCGTAACACGGTCGAACACGTACGTGTACGCCTGCTTGGTTACCTGAGCTACCGCCTTGATCCTCTTGCCATCCACGGTGATGTCGGCTAAAACCGGAGGGGCGGCGATATCCCAATCCCAAATGTCGTGATGCACCAACTGATAGTGCCAAATCCGTTTACCGCTCCGTGCGTCCAGACAGACCAGGCTGTCGGAAAAAAGGCTGTTGCCCGGCCGGTTGCCGCCGTAGAAATCCCCGGTTGGCATCTCCACTGGGATGTAGACGTAGCCCAATTCCTCGTCGGCGCTGAGGGGCGCCCAGGCCCCCGTGTTGCCGGTGTACTTCCAGGAATCGTTTTCCCATGTCTCGTTGCCGAACTCCCCGGGGCGTGGAATGGTCTTGAAGGTCCATAAAAGCTTCCCGGTGCGCACGTCGAACCCACGGATATAGCCCGGGACGTTCTCTTTCGAGGGGGGCGCAGTACCCGCCTGCAGAGCCGCGCCCACCACCACCGTGTCGCGCACCACGATGGCCGGCGAACTGGCGCCGATCGTTCCGGGCTTGACGACATCCCGATCCAGCCCCAAAGTGAGATCGATGATGCCGTTCTTGCCAAAGGCTGGGACCGGAACGCCGGTCCTGGCGTTTAGCGCGACCAGCTGATATCCAGGCGAAATCATCAGAACGCGGTCATCGCCCTGGCCATCGCTCCAATACGCCAGGCCGCGATTCACCGTGCGCGCCACAACCGCGCCGCGCGCGCCTTCGTCCAGTCGGTACATCCACAGGGTCTCGCCCGTGGCGGCGTCAACGGCAACGGCATCGCGACGTGTGCCCGCCGTGAAATACAAGACGCCGCCGACCATGAGCGGCGTGACTTCCCAATTGAAATCGGGGCGGCGACCGAAATTCTGGGCCTTCCACTCCCATACAATTTTCAGGTCCTTGACGTTGCCGGCGTTGATCTGGTCGAGCGCCGAGTACTTCGTTGTGCCCGAATCACCGCCATAGTACCGCCATTCCCCTTTCTTGGCGCCCTGCTGGGCCTCCGCTACTGACGCCTGCATGAGAAGGAGTGCAGCGATTACAAAAAACCAATTCGATTCTCTGTTTGCCATTACTGGACTCCTGCGGACTCCGTGGTCCCGAAACACACCTCAATCCCAGGCTTCATTTCTTGGGCTCGATTCGTATTTCGTTTAGAGCGGCGACATCATGGCCGAGTTCCTGGCTGCCTGGCGGAAAGTCATTGGCGCCGAGCAGATACGCTGCCAGGTCGGCATATTCGCGCGTGCTTAGGTTGCCCGGATCATCCGAAGGCATAGTCTTACGAATGCTCTCGTACAAAGCACCTGCAGTCTTGCCGTACCAGTGGTTCAGAAACTCGGAACCCGCCAACCCGGGACCCGACTCGCCGCCCCCGAGGTTATCGGAATGACACCTCGCACAATCCCGGCCGTAGACGGTTTGCCCGCGCTGCGCCTGTTCTTTGGTGTAGACGCCGTCCCAAACCGACCGTGGAAGGGCCGCTACAGAACTGACCGCAAGAATGAATACAAGATAGATGTGCCGCCGCATGTATTACGCCTATACCCGGCATGCGAGCCATTGGGATGGCAATTACACCCAGGCGAACCAGTCCGCGCATCCCAGGTAGAATTGCTATATCATAGCTCATCCGGGGCTCGTCCGCACGGCCAGGTCCGGATAGTGTCGCGGCAAAATGATAATGTCCTATTTGGGCAAAGTAGAAATGTCCTATTGACAGGGTCCAGCCTGGAGGGTGGACAGACGCGGGAAGCTCAACGTTTGGGAGCGGGAGCCGGACCGGTTTTCATCGCCTCTTGAACCCGCCGCATAAGCGCATCTTCTTGAGCGTGTTCGCCCAACTCGCGATAGATCCCGCGCAGGGCCTCGATGTCCGGCAGAAGCAGCGGATCGAGTTTGAGCGCCTGTTCGAAATGACGGGCGGCCGTTTGCTTATCTCCGGCGGCCAACCAGGCAATCCCGGAGTTGTCCTCGATCGACGGATCGTCGTGCCGGATTTCCAGGGCGTGATCGAAAAATTTCGCTGCTTCCATGGGTTCGTTGCGGTCCAACAGGGCCGAGCCGATCGCCGCCAACACGTCCGGATCGTTCGGAAAAGTCTTTTCCGCTTGGAGCAGCAAGGGATAGCTTTGCGCCAACAGGGCCGAAGCCGCATAGCGTTTGCCTGCGTCATTCAGCGCCAGCGCTTTGTTGCGTGTACGAAGCTCAGGCGAAGGCTCCCGCCATGCCCGCAGATTTGCAATCGGAACGTCGCCGTCCTCCTTTCGCGGACGCCGTTGGATGCGATGGTCCGTAAATGCCGTGTGGCCGCCGTCCTGAGCTTCGCGTTGGGGCATGTGGCAAGGCAGGCAATTGCTGGCGCGCGACGGATGATCGGAAGGAAAAGCGCTCTGATGGCAGTCGAGGCAGCGTTGCCTGAAGTACGCTACCGGATCCCGCGGCTGGTTGTGGGGATCGTGGCATGTGGCGCACCACATTTGCCCCTTGCTGCTGCGCGAGCACTGGCTGTCGGCAAGCTGTTCCGATTGGCTGATCACCCGAAGGGGGGCGCTGCCATTCGCCGCCGTCGCGACGTAAGTAGTGAAAGCGCTTTCGAGCGTCTGACCGGGGTGGAAATCGGACAAGCTTCGGCCCGGATTCAAGACCCGAATTGTGCCCGCCAGATGACACCGCTCGCACACCGAATCCCGTTGATGGGGCGCGAGTTTCGCGGGGTTCACAATCGACCCGGGAACCGGCCGCTTGAGATGCGCCGCGCGGTCGCCATGACAGCGATCACATGAAATCGCTTCCTCGGCGAAGGCTGGCGACTGGTACCGGTTGAGCGATCCTGGTATCGGCAGCGGCTTATCGGAGTGGCACAACAAGCATTCCACGGTGATCGGCCGGGTGAATCCCGGCGCCGGGTTGTTTTCGTAACCTGGCGCCATGGCGTATCCGCGGCCCGGGTATTTGCAAATCGGCGATTCAAACAAGTGATCCCCGACGCGCGCCAGGTAGCACACGGCATGGCTGCCCGATCCGATGACGTAGTCGATGCGGTAATCAGAGTTCTGCCCGCCGTACTGCATCCGCTGAAACAGCCCATACTGGTTGGATCGAACCAGAAATCGGGTGTTGGATTGCGCATGCTGGTACGAGCCATCCGGCTCACCCGTGGGCGTCTGCAGCGATCTTCCCATAAACGTGCGCAGATAGCCGTCCACCTCTTTGGGATGACAGGATGCGCACGGATGCGAATAAACGATTCCCGGCAAAAGCAACGTTACAGCCGCGCAAGGGCGCACACCGAGAGTTTAGCAGAAGCCCTTCGAGTAGGCTTTCATTGACAATCTGGCGGGTCGAAAATATAATCAATCGCGTCAGCACGCGCGACTCAGCGGAGCGCGCGCGCAAAAAGGATTACCGATGAAAAGGAGATCTTTTCTGCAATCGGATTCCGAGATTGCGGCAGATGACTACGGTCCCGATTGCGGCCGGCGAAGAATGGGGCCAGCGCTGGGATTTCAATACGCTGGTCGAGAACCACGATATCGATTACAACCGCTGCACTTTACCGAACGTCGGCGGCGTGACTGAATACCTGAAAATCATGGCTCTTTGCGGGACGCATATGGTGGGGATGGTGCCGCACTTCACCGGACCGATTTCGACCGCTGCGCTGGTGAACTGCCTCGCTACCTTCCCCGGGCAGGTGCTGTTCGAATATAACTATGCCGACCGGCCAATCGATTATCTCCCGGAGTTCGTCGATTTCCGGAAAGGAAAGCTATACCCGAATATGCGCCCCGGTCTTGGAGTCACGCTCGATACCAAGCCGCTCAAAATGGTCAGCGAGGTGACACAGGCTACGCGCAGCACGCGCATTTACCGCCGGCCTGACGGATCTTTCACGCACTGGTAAATACCCGCCCGGGGAATTTGGCGAGCAGGTACAATCCGGGTGACTTGACCCCAGGCGTAACTATCTCACAGCGAACTCATACAGGTCGATGCTGAGCGGTGGGACCGGCACCGACTTCGGCACGTCCGCCAGTGAAGTTTCCGCGATATCGACGGCAGGCTTCTTCCCGATTCCGTCGGTAGCCGCGGGATCCGGACTGGTCATGCGCCACATTCTGCCTTTGCCGGTGAACTCGACACCCTTGAAGCTCCAATTCAAATCATGGACGGCCGCATCAGGATTGAGAATCGCCACGGTCAAGAACATATGGTCGGCGCTCCAGGCGGCGGCGACGTCGAGAGGATAGGTGTCGCTCCCTGCGTTCACGTTCGGCTGATCTCCTCCCACCGGCCACTTCGGCGGCGGTTGCGGCGAATTGCCCGTTACGTTCACCGGAATCACGCCAAAGTGATCGCGATAGAACTTGAAAATCAGGCCCTGGCTGTTGAGCTGAGATTCCGTGCGGTTGTACGTAATGCAGCTAGACCCCATGGTGTGAGCCGACATTCTCATGAAGTCCGTATGGCGGAACATTTCATGAAAGACCCAGGCAGTGCTGATGTTGGTGCGAACGCCGGGGCCGGCGGGAGCGCTCCATTCGTCCATGGCGACGTAGATTTTCCTCGCCTGAATAGCAGGGAATCGCTTCAGGTACTCGACCCAGGCCTCCGCCTTGCAGCGCACCCGGTTTGCGCCCCGGCGGGCGAAGTCGATGAAAGACTCTTCCACCGGAATGAAGCCGGCTCGGGTTCCGAGCGGGCCGTTCTGGCCGGTGACCAGGTCGAAGCGCATGCCCGCGTGGGTGTACCAGTGTTCCGCCAGTGCATCGAAAAAGTCCATCGAATTCGCCAGCATACCGCCCGTCCAGTCCGATTCGGTTCCGAATTCAGCCAGGACTTTTCCAGTGGTGCGCCTGGCATTGGTGGTGACGGTCATCTCGTCCGACATTGCGCCCGACGCGATGATGACGATCGAGGGATCCTTCCCGCGCATGGCCGCGGCGAACACATTGTGCTTGATGGTGTACTGGTTGAGCGCCATGTGCCCGAGTTGCCACCAGCCATACATCTCGTTGCCGATATTCCAATATTTCACCCGGTAGGGCGCGGGATGCCCGTTAGCGGCGCGCAGTCTGCCATATGGCGTATCGACCGCGCCGTTGGTGTACTCTACCTGGTTGGCGGCCGACCGTGCATCGCCAAACCCGCTATTCACGGTGATGTAAGGTTCGACGCCGAGCAGGTCGCAGAGAGTCATCAGCTCGTCGGTGCCGACGTCGTTCGGCTGCATGTCTCCCCAGTGGTAATCCCACTTGGGCGGCCTTTTGTCGGGATCGCCGATGGCATCCTCCCAGTCATGATCGGAAATGAAGTTCCCACCCGGAAGCCGATACATCCCCGAGTCGAGTTGCTTCAGGAGTGCGGTGGTGTCGGCCCGGACACCCTTGACATTGTCGGCCGGCATGAGCGATACGGCGCCGATATGAAACGAGCCCGTGCCCGTGCCGGCGATTTCGATGCGCCCGTCGTCGCTGTCCGCCGCGACGTTGAATTTCAGAGGGATTTTTGTGTAGCTTGCTCTGAGAGCGCCGACGGAAATCGTCTGGCGATCGCCTGGGTTTGGTCCCCAGATCAGGGTAACGGTCATTTTCACCGCGCTATCACCCGCGAGCACGACGCGGCCCGTGTAGCTCTTGCCTTTTCGCAGAGCCACCCCTGCTTGCGCGATGCCGTGAGGAGCGCCGGCCTCCAGCTTGATGGATGGAGTCTGGTCGCCGGCATATGGGTGCTCGCGATCCATGGTCACGAACGAATCCGGGCCGATCGGTTTCCAGTGATTCCGCCGGTTTCCGCGGGCCGGCGTCTGTCCCAGCGGGGGCGGCGGGTCGTTTGGGCTGGAGTTCACCGGGAAGAAGAACTTGCGGTCGTCGATCATTTCGGCCCATAACCCTTTGTTGATGGGGTCGCCTAAATGCTCAATGAACTGTCCATACATGTATTTCGTGATTGGATCGCCGGTCTTACCAGCGTCAATGGTCGTAGCGATGGTTTGAGCGTTGGCGGCGCCAGCCCAGACGATCGAAAGAACGATTGCTGCGAATCGATATTTCAAACGCTTACCTCCATGTCTCGATTACGTTCGTGTTTTCCTAAATCGATCTAGCGCGCGTTTCCTCGCGGCAGCAGCGCCAGCAGGTCGCGGTCGGGATCGTTCTTCACCCCGCTCTCGGTATCGAAGATCATCGTGGGTTTGGCGCCCGGATTGTATGGCTGCCAGGGAAGCTCGGGCGTGCTTGGATTTCCCGTCTTGGCGAATGCCACAAACGCGCCGGCCATTTTATCCGCCATGGCGCGGCTGTCTTTGCCACCCTCCGTGAGAGGCCATAGGTCCGGATTGTGGAAGATCAGGGGTACGTCAGTGCCGTGGACGGATCCGTAGCGGCCGTCCATGAACGGCGCGGGCCAGGTCAACAAGTAGAGGAACCCGGGAGCCTTGCTGAGCGCTGCTTTGCGCTCGATCACGGTCGCGGTATTGGCCCGTACGCCACGGTCACTCGATATGCGCGCGAGCAGATTCGGCGGCGTAGCCTTCGGATCCGCCGCACGGTAAGCGCTCCAGATTTTCGCGGTATCGACACCCAGGGTGCTCTTGAGCTGCTCCTCGGCGGCGGCTTCGTCAATGGAAAAATCGGTGCGATTCAAATTGCTATCCTGCAAATTGCTGCCGCCCATGAGCGGCACGTCGGCGGAGACCGCGGGTGCGTCGGGGGTGAAGGGATCGCGCGGCACAACCATGCCATCCACAATCGGGCCCACCTGCCCCCCTACGGCAGCTTGTGATCCGATAATCATTTCGAAGGGCGCATCCTGCAATTCGCGAAAACGCGACCTGGGCAATGCGAGTTGCGCCAGCACGCGCTCAGCGTTGCGCGCCGCATTTTCCCGCGTGCCGGAGCGGAGCGCGGCGCCGCTCTCGATCGCCGCACGCTGGAATAGCCCTTTTGCCGAGGGCATCGCCATCAGGTGGCAGACCTTCGATCCGCCGCCCGATTGACCGAAAATCAAGACTTTCCCCGGATCGCCGCCGAAATTTTCGATGTTGTCGCGCACCCACTCGAGCGCCAGTACGATGTCCATCAACCCCACCACGCCCGACTGCGCGAATTCCGACGCCATGTCGCCGAGATACAGGTAACCGAGCGCCCCCAGGCGATGATTGATGGTCACGACAACGACGTTGTACAGCCGAGCCAGGGCCCGGCCGTCGAATACCGGGTTGTGGCTCGTCCCGGTGGTGAAACCGCCGCCATGAATCGAGAACATCACGGCGCGCTTGCCGCCGTCTTTGAGCGCCGGCGTCGAGATATTGAGGATGAGGCAGTCTTCGCCGGTTCCACCGGGCTTGTTGGCCCACTGGACGGCGCGCGTGTAGTCATAATTCCCGTTCGGCAGTGGCTGCGGCGCAATGTGTCCCCATTCGATGGCGTCGCGGACGTCCTTCCAGGCCGCCGGCTTACGCGGCGGCATAAAGCGGTTCTTGCCGGAAGTGTTCGCTCCATATGGCACGCCCCGAAAAACGTGGATCCCCTCGTCGGTGCGGCCGCGAAGCTTCCCGAAGGTAGTCTCGGCGACCGGCGCGGAAGGCGCCGACCGTGCCGCCGTCCAAGCAAACGGGACTGCGAGCGCGGCTCGAGCGCCGGCCATCAACAGCGGACTCTCTTTCAAAAATCTGCGGCGTGAGGATTCCACGGGTAACTCCTCTAAGGATGCGCGACGCGAGGCCATCCGTCTTCCCATACCATCGTCGAGATTTGAAGCTGAGGCCGCCCGGTGGTGGCATCATAAGAATGGAAAATCAGATAGTCCGTGTTCCCGTCGCGAAATGCGGCCTCGTGTCCGGCGCCGTGCCAGAGTGGGCTGGTGGCCGGCACCACCTCGCTGCCCGCGCCATCGGCCATGGATTTGCCGTCCTTATCCAAGTACGGTCCGGTGACCTTCTTCGAACGGCCCACCACCACGTGGTAGTCGCTATTGGCGCCGCGGCAGCAGAAATCATAGGAAGCGAAAAGATACCAATAATCGTCGTGGCGGAAGATGAAAGGTGCTTCCACCGCGCCTTCCACCGGCGGTGTTACGTGCGGCTTCAAACGCGGACGGCTGCAGAGCGTATAGAGGGTCGTGTCTTCGCTCGAGAGTTTGCCCGTTTTGGGGTCGACGCGTTTCATTTTAATGCCACCCCAGAAGCTGCCCCAATTGAGCCAGACGTGGTCCTTGTCTTCAATCACCAGATTGGGATCGATGGTATTAAAGTCGTCCACGCCCGCGGTCGATTTCACGATCATTCCCTGGTCCGCCCACTTGTATTTCGGACTCTTGGGATCGAGGGTCTCGCTGGTGACCAGTCCGATGGCGGAATCGTTCACGCCAAAAGAAGACACCGCGTAGTACATGTGATACGCGCCGTTGAAAAAGGAAATATCGGGAGCCCAGGCGCCGCGCGCCTTGGGAACTTCTTTGGCCACCCAGCCGGGCAGCTTATCCAAGACGTATCCGGCCATCGTCCACGCGTGAAGATCCTTGGAAGTGCGGATGGGGATCACACCTTGCCCGCCGCGGCCTCCGCCGGTGCAATAAATGTAATAGGTGTCTCCCTCCTTCATGATGACCGGGTCGTGCACACCCAGGTCGCCAGTAACCTGCAACAGTTCAGGCTCCTTAGATGCCGCGAGCCCCTGGATCGCCACTCCCGAGCAAAACGCCACGGCCATTGCGCTGTACCAAACAAGCGAAGCAGTTTTCTTCATTTTGATTCTCTTCACGGAGGCTATGGCAGCGCTCCGACTTTGGGCCAACCGTCTTCCCAGATCATGGTCGAAATCTGCAGGAACGATCGGCCGTTGGTTCCGTCATAAGCGTGGAACACCAGGTAGTCGCTGCCGGAGTCCTGCAAAACGGCTTCATGACCAGGGCCTTTCCAATTCGGGGTGGTGGAGGCGATTACCAGGCTTCCGCCGCCGTTGGCCATTGACTTGCCGTCCTTGTCCAGGTACGGGCCAGTCACCTTGCGGGAACGTCCCACCACTACGTTATAAGTGCTATTCACACCGCGGCAACAGCGGTCGAACGATGCGAATAGATAGAAATAATCGGCGTGTCGAACGATAAACGGAGCCTCCACTGATCCGCCGATGGGTTGCGCCCGGTCGCGGCTGCAGAGGGAATACACTTCCGTGTCTTTGGTGGACACTTTGCCGGTGGCGGGATCGATGCGCCGCATTTTGATTCCGCCCCAGAAGCTTCCCCAATCGAGCCACACGTTGTCCTTGTCTTCGACGAACAATTGCGGATCGATGGCGTTCCAATCGTCCTTGTCCTGATAGGAACGGAGAACCATCCCTTCATCCACCCACTTGTATTTCGGGCTTCTGGGGTCGAGTGTCTGGTTGGTCGCGAGACCAATCGCGGAGTTCCTGCTGCCGAACGAGGAGACCGCGTAGTAGATATGATACTTGCCGTTGTAGAAGGAGATGTCCGGCGCCCACGCCCCACGGCCCGCGGGTATTTCGGTGGCCGCCCAGTCGGGCAACTTGTCCAGAACGTAACCAGCCAGGGTCCAGTTGTGCAGGTCCTTCGAAGTGCGAATGGGGATCACACCCTGACCGCCTCGACCTCCGCCGGTGCAATAGACGTAGTAGATGTCGCCTTCCTTCAGGATGGCCGGGTCATGCACGCCTTCCAAATCGCCGGTGAGCTTCAACACTTCGGGAATCTGCTGGGATGTGGACTTCTGAAGTGCGCAGATTGATGCTCCTGTCGCCAGCGCTGCAACCGAAATCACCAGCAGTCTCGAATACGTCATAAGCCGTCCGTCGACTCAAACCAGGCCGGGTGGCGCCCGCCGGTTCAGGTTTGGGGGTAAGTCTTTATCCGGCTCATTGTAAGCGTTTGCGGAATTGGATGCAATGGTCTTCCACAATGCGGCCAAAGCCGGCATCCGCCCATCAAAGTCTCCCCTTGGGAAGACACTGTCAAATACGGCTATCGCGGCTCGTCCGGCATGGTGAAGCGTTGTACAATTGCGAAGAGACGCTGTGTGTCAGCGATTTCAGAATGCGGGCTAGCCTCGATGGTCTGGCCCGGGGAGAGAGGGCCGCATGAAGCGCTTCATTGTTTCGGCCGGAGCAGTCCTTTTGTTCGCAACCGGGTCCGTCGTGGGATGGGCGCAAGAGCCGCCGGCGGTAATCAAGATCGACAGCGACCGCGTCATCGGGGAGGTCGACCCCCATCTTTTTGGGAATTTCACGGAGCATCTCGGCCGTTGTATCTACGGGGGCATCTTTGACGAAGGCAATGCCCTTTCCGATGAGAACGGGTTCCGTAAAGACGTGCTATCCGCGGTCCAGGGACTCGGCGTCACGGTCCTGCGCTGGCCCGGCGGAAACTTTGCGTCTGGCTATGCCTGGAAGGACGGCATTGGGCCGCGAGACCAGCGTCCGGCTCGCCGCGACGATGCCTGGGGCGCCCTGGAATCCAACCGGTTTGGGACCGATGAGTTTCTCAAATATTGCGCGCGTGTGGGCGCCGAGCCTTATTTGTGCATCAATGCCGGCCTGGGGTCCGTGGATAACGCGCGCCATTGGGTGGAATACTGCAACGAACCGGGCAAGACCTATTGGGCGGATCAACGCCGCAAGAACGGCCACGAAGCACCATGGGGCGTGAAGTATTGGGGACTCGGGAATGAAATCGACGGCCCTTGGCAGCTCGGCCACAAGAACGCCGAGGACTATGCCAAGTTCGCGCTGGAAGCGGCCAAAGCGATGCGGCGCGCCGACGAATCCATTTCGTTGATCGCATCCGGCTCCTCGAATTTCGGCCCGGATGCGGATTGGGTCGGCTGGAACCGGACCGTCCTCGACCGTCTCAAGACCGAGATCGACTACATTTCGCTCCACACCTACATCGGCAATCGCGATAACAACTTCGAAAAGTTCTTGGCGGTGTCTCGCGATCTGGACGATCGGATCGAAGTAGTGGAAGGCCAGATTAAAGCGGCCAGCGTGGGGAACTCCAACGCCCGGCCGATACATATCGCTTTCGACGAGTGGAATGTCTGGTACCGCACGCTGGTTCCCGGTGAGTTCAATATTGGACGGACCGGCCTGGAGGAGCCTTATAACTATGAAGACGCGCTTGCGATGGGTATGTTCTTCAATGCTTTCTTCCGCCACGCCAACATCGTTAAAATGGCGAACCTGGCCCAGTTGGTAAACGTCATCGCGCCCATCTTCACCAACAAACAGGGCTTGTATCTGCAGACCATCTATTTTCCGCTGGCCGAGTATGGCAAACAGCGCGGCAACCAATCCCTCGACACGTGGGTCGAGTCGCCGCAGTACAAGCCGGATTCAGGACGGGCGCTCAATTATCTCGACGTCTCCTCCACCTACGATCCGAAAACTCGGCGCGTATTCGTGAACGTGCTGAATCGCAGCGAGAAGCAGGACCTCGCGGCGCAGATCAGCAGCACGTCTGGCTCGATTGGCGGTTCGGTAGATGTATGGGAACTGAATCATTCGGACCTCAAAGCCACGCACACTTTTGGGAACGACAAGGTGGTCAGGCCAAGCACCAGGGCAATTCAGGCAGCAGTGCGGGATAACGGCTTCCGCTACACTTTTCCCAAGCACTCTCTGACGATCCTCACGCTGCAATTGAAATAGAGCAGGGGTTACGCGCGCCGCACCACGAAGTACGGCTGGCCGGTAAGATCGGCGCCAAAGCCGGGGAACACGGTGGCGGAACTGGGGCTGATGTTTACTTCGAAGTAGTATTGCAGCGGGTATGGGGCTTCGGTATAGGCCGCCGGAATAATAGCCGTATAAGCGCCGCGCGAAGCCTCCATTGGAACCGTTTCATAGCGCTCGGCCTGATTCACATGGCGGTAATAGAGGACTGCGGACGCGGCCGGCTGCTCCACGGAAAGTGTAAGGGCGATCGGCTGCCCCGGCTGGTAGCGGGCGGGCGGCGAGTGTATCGCAGACACCGTCGGGCGAACCGGCGTTCCGGTGGCCTGCTGGATCGCTTTCAATACCTTTTCATCCGGCGTGCCGGCGGCGGCCGTCTCCAGTTTCCGGGTCAGCGCCTCGATGTCCCGATCGATGGCGGGCAGGCGATCCAGCCAATGTCCCCGCAACTGCGGAAGTTCGCCCACGGTGATGTCAGGCAGGTACACACCCTTTGCCGTTTCCGCCAGTTCGGCCCACCGGGCACGGGCGGAGCGATAGAGAGTCAACGACTGTTCCAGCGCCGCGCGGCTGCCGGTCTTCTCGTAGATGCGATACAAAACGCCGCTGCGGAATTTAGCGCCAAAGAACCGGCCCAGCCCGCATTGAATCGCGATATCAATGGAATACCGCCGGAACTCGACGGCAGTCTTCGAGACAACACGCGTTTGCGCAGACGCCAAATGCTCTGCCGCGGCGGCCGCATAGTTCTCGATCCAATGTGCGACTTCGATCGGCGAATACGTTCCCTTGCGCTCCCCGGCCAGCAATTCGTCGGCGAAATCGTTGATGCGGGAAAACAACTGCGGATCGAGCGGGCTGACATTGCCGAAAACCCGTGGCGTTGGGCTGTCGGTATACGGGCCGGGATGGTCGGCATCGATCATGGAGTGGTTCAGATAGACTTCCGGCCAGTAGGTGTTATTGCCGGCCGAGGCGGCGTGGGCGGTGGTTATGATGGGAAGGATGCGACTGCAGTTCGCGAGCGCCGCTTCCAGGGCCGGGGCCGCCGCTCCGAACTTCTGCTGGAGCGGCCGCTGCCAAACGCCCGGATCGGCGGCTGGATTATACAGCATACGGCCCCAAACGCGATAGCTATAGAGATACTTCACCCAATCCCAGCGCGGCCTCAAACTGGCATCGGCGTAAGCGCAGCGGTCTCCCGCGATTCCCGACCCGCGCCGGCCCTTAAAAGACAACGGCTCCATGATCTCCGCGCCCTCGCTGCCGCAAAAGCCGAAGTTGCGCGAATGCGCAGAGGCAGTCAGCGGATCGCCCCAAATCAGCACCCGCTGTGTGCCCGGCCAGATCCGGTGCAACACGCCATACTTGCGGTCTTCGCTCAAAAGGTCGCCGTAACCGTAACGGAGGAAGCTGCGCGATCCTGCGCTCAGCTTCATCAGTCCGGTAGCATTGCGGCTGGGCCGCGGTCGCTCCAGTTCCCGGATATCGGCCTGGTGGTAGGGCATGCCCAGGTGCTCCCCCCAGTATTTCGGCGAGATCTTGACGGGCAGACCGGAAGCCACCGCCAAATCTATCATGGTCTGGTCCATGCCTTTGGCGTGCATGTCGATCTCAACTTTGCGGCCGCAAGCTGCTACGCCGCTGAAAACCGCTTTCCAGAAATCGTAACTGCCTTCTTCCACACCGCTCTCGCCGTGCACGCGGAAAGTCACGCCGGTGACTGCCGGGCAAGCTTTGAGGAGCGCGCAAACAGCGTCCCGGCAGTATGGTCCGTGCGTCGCGGCGGTCAGTCCCTCAACGGTGTAGTTGGGATGCGGGCTATTGATCCATTCGTAACCGTGCATCCACAGGCCGAGCTGAAACTCCAGGCCCCGTGCGGCGGTCTGCTCGCTGATAAAACGGAGCATGGCGAGATTCCGGTCGCGTTCCGCGTCGCTCAATTGCGGAACCCGAACCTGGTAACCGGGAACCGAAAGCAAGAAAGGATACGAGAAAAGAAAATAGGCGTCCGTGACTTCGCGCAGAAAGTCGTAGCCAATGCCGAGAGCCAGTTGGAAGCGATTGAATCGTTGAGCCGCCAGCATGGTCAGATAGCGGGGCCACATCTCACGATCGTTGAACCAGGGCTTGTCCTCGACGTCGCTGGTAAAGAGTCTGGCAACGCTGCGTACCCGATTGGCCGGCTGTTCCGCTACCGGCGTCCGGATCGCCAGAGCCGCCAGCGGGTCCGAGGCGGTTTCCACCCGGTCCGCCAGTTCCAGCAGCGCGTAGACCAGGCCTCGGACATCGTAGCCGCCAGCCAATAGTATTGTTTTGCTCCTGACGGCAGCTAAAACCAGGAGCTCGGGAACCGCCGGAACAGGGATGGCGTCCAGAAGCTCCCGGGCAATCGGCGCATTAAGCCCCGCAGCCACAATGCCGAGATCGCCGTTCCGGACTTGCGATGCCCGTTGGCATCGGTGGACAACCACTCCCCGGCCGGACAGGGCGTCCTCAAACTGCTTTGCAGCCCACTCGCCGGGCGCCGAGCCGGCAACCGGGTCCGCTGGGTCGAGCACGATCCACACGGCCCGCGCCGCGCCGCTCGCTCCCGCAGCCAGCGAGGCAGCCGTTGCGGCCGTCGTCAGAAACCGGCGGCGGGTCAGTGGATTTCGGCTGGATTGAGACATTCCATCCCTTTCGGACGAGAAATAATATGCAAGCGATTACTGATATCGCCAACTACCGTTATCATGGAGCTCTACCGTATGTCAACGAATGCCGCAACCCACTCGAATGGGCAAAATATGAAAGCGCTCTTGCTGCGCAACTATCTGGAACTGGAAATCACGGACCTGCGGAAGCCCGAGGCCGGGGCCGGAGAGGTGCTGATCCGAGTGAGAGCCTGCGGAATCTGCGGCAGCGATATTCACGGATTCGATGGTAGCAGCGGCCGGCGCATTCCGCCATTGGTCATGGGGCACGAAGCAGCCGGTGTGGTGGCTGCCATCGGAGCCGGCGTGAAGGACCTCGCGGAAGGCGACCGGGTTACGTTTGACTCTACCGTCTCCTGCGGGCAATGCTTCTTCTGCCGGCGGGGCGAAATTAATCTTTGCGACAACCGGCAGGTCCTGGGGGTTTCGTGCGGCGACTATCGGCGAGATGGCGCTTTTGCGGAGTTCATCACTGTGCCGCGACAGATTGTGCACAAGATTCCCGATTCGCTCCCATTTGAAAGGGCGGCTGCCATCGAACCTGTTTCGGTTGCCGTACACGCCGTGGGCCTGACTCCGATTCGGCTGGGCGATACCGCGGTGGTGGTCGGCACGGGCATGGTTGGGCTGCTGGTTCTGCAGGCGCTGCGCCTGGCCGGATGTGGGAGCGTCATCGCCGTGGATGTGGATGACGCCAAGTTGGCGCTTGCCCGTCAGTTGGGAGCGGACCACTGCGTCAATGCCAAGCTCTTCGATACGCCAACCTTTGTGCGCGAGCGGACCAACGGCCGGGGCGCCGATATCGCGGTGGAAGCCGTCGGCGCGACCGAGCCCCTCGAAACTGCGGTAGCCTGCGTCCGCAAAGGCGGCGTGGTGACACTGGTGGGCAACATCAGCCCGAAAATCGAGCTTTCGCTGCAATCGGTAGTTACGCGACAAGTCAAGCTGATTGGCTCCTGCATTTCGGCCGGCGAGTACCCGGTTTGCATCGACCTGCTGGCTCGCGGCGCCATTCGCGTCGACCCGCTGATCAGCGCGGTGGCGCCGCTTGAGGAAGGCCCATCCTGGTTCCGGCGTCTGTACGATAAGGAACCACGCCTGATGAAGGTTGTGCTGCAGCCCTGAGCGCGCCGAAAGAGCGTTTTTTCGGGCACTCTCCATCTTGTAGTTGCCGAAACCGGCGGCGGCAGTGATATCGTTTCCAAGCTGGATCGCCAGTTTGACCGCCTCGTAGTGGGCCGAAGCGGCAAGTGTACCTTTCCAAGTAGAAGCCGCTGTTGTTCCATCGCGCCGAGAATACCCGGGCGTCCTTCCGGCCGTTGAATATGTGCCACGTGTGTCTAGTGTCCTAGCTGCTGCGCGCGACCTATTTCGCGGTCAATTGCAAGACGTTGATGGAGTACGGTGCGAACGTTCTGGTGAAGTCCGAACCGAGGCCGCTCACCTTGGATGTGACCGGCACGATTTTGGCCGGACCGGTGATTGAATTCGTGTCGGCGGGAGTATTGCCGCTAATGGTGACGATCTGTCCGGCCGGTTCGACGGAAGTAATCCCGCTTAGGACGAGATGCACTTGCTGCGGAGTCGCGGCCCGATTTACTACCTTTACGTAAATCACGCCCGTCTTGCTATCCCGGGTTGCATCCGCAAATACCATCGGCACCTGCAGGGGCATCGGCAGTTGTTGGGGCCCGGCAGGAGCGTTACCCCGGCCGCCACGTCCCGCCCCGCCTTGCGGCGGTTCTCCGCCGGCATTGCCAGGCGCCGGCTGAGCGGCAGGCTGGGTTGCTCCACCCCGTCCCGCGACTGCTGGAGGTGGAGGCCCGAATCCGCGTCCCGCCGGAGGCTGCCACTCCCGGGTTGGAATGCGTTGCGCGGTAATCGAGACCACATCGTCGCCATGATAGAGGCTGAATATTTTCTGCGCCTGGTACGTGGGCGAACCATAACTGTTCATCGTGTCGTAGCCGATGAGATCGGTCACCCACTGCATGCCGCCTGGATTCACGTTGACGAACAGCGGCGCGTAGGCCGCCATGGTAACCAGGTCGGAGTTGCGCTCCATGCCGATCATAAAGGCGGCATCGCCGAGAGCGGCGCCCAATGTGGGAGTCGGATCGCCGACCCGCGTTGCCCACTCGCCGACAAACACCTGTTGGCCCCGCATGCGGCGCCGCGTGTCGTAATCGTTGGCGTGAAACGCCATCTCCTCTTCCGAGCGGCGATAGTAGTGCTCGTCAATGATGTCCGCCGCGCGGGTAGTGACCGGTGTCGTCGCGATTACCTTGATTTGTGGATATTTTGTCTTGATGGCGTCAAAGAACTGGGCGAATCGGCCTTCATAGCTGCCGATCTGCTGGTCGGCGCCGTCTTCATTGCCGATTTCGACATATTCCAACTTGAATGGTGCTGGATGGCCATCCCTTGCGCGGCGGGCGCCCCATGTTGAGTTGGTGTCGCCGGTCACGTATTCGATTTCTTCCAGCGCTTCCTTATACAGCGTCTGGCACCTCCAGGCAAGCGCTTACATCCCTGCGGCATCTGGCTCGCCAAGCGGTCGCCGCGCCTATCGGAAAAAGAGTTGCTGCAGCCTTCAGACCTCGTCAGAAAAGGTTCCGGCCTGGCTCGATGGACACACGGACGGGCCGTCCATAAGCCGGGCAGCGACACTTTGAGCGGAGGAGCGCCCGCTTGACAGCACTGCCATCCCTGTTTATGCTATCCTCTGAAATCGCTTTCATCATGTCCCCGCGCCAGGAAATGAGGAAGCAACGCGCCGTGGCATCGATGGCGGCAGGGAAAGTGAACCAAATCATGAGCATCTCCAGACGTAATTTTGCGCTCTCCGTGGCCGGTGCTGGCGCGGCGCCTTACATTCTGCGGGGTCAGCAGGGCCCGCTTCACGCCCGCGTGAAGGTAGACACCGAGCGGGTGATCGGCGATATTGATCCGTTGATCTACGGAAATTTCATCGAGCATCTGGGACGCTGCATCGATGGGGGAATTTTCGACGAGAAATCGCCGCTCTCGGATTCCAACGGTTTCCGCCGGGACGTGATGGATGCCGTGCGCAAGCTGAACGTGACCCAACTGCGCTGGCCCGGAGGCAATTTTTCGTCAAACTACCACTGGATGGACGGCATCGGGCCGCGCGACCAGCGCCCCCCTCGCCTTGAAATGGCCTGGGGTACCGTGGAGTCCAACCGCTTCGGCACTCACGAATTTCTCAATTATGTGGAGCAGATTGGCACCGAACCCTACATCTGCGCTAACTTCGGCACAGGAAGCTGGGTCGAGGCGCAGCAGTGGGTGGAATACTGCAATTCCTCCGAGGACACCGCCATGACCCGACTGCGCAAACAAAACGGACGGCAGGCGCCTTGGAAAGTGAAGCTCTGGGGCTTGGGCAACGAGATGGACGGTCCCTGGCAGATGGGCCATCGCAGCGCCGAGGACTACGGCAAGTATGCCCTGGAAGGGGCCAAACTGATGAAGTGGACCGATCCCACCATCAGGCTAATCGCCGCCGGATCGTCCAATTATCGCCCCGGTTCGGACTGGACTTCGTGGAACAGAACCGTCCTCCAGTACCTGAATCAACACGCAGACTATCTGTCGCTACACCTTTACGTCGGCAACCAAAATAACGATTTCGGCGATTTCGTGGCCAGTTCGGTGGAACTCGATCAGCGAATCAAGACCGCCGCGGGCATCATCGACGCCGCGTTATCCGGCCAGCCCGGAAACCGCAAAATCTACATCGCCTGGGACGAATGGAACGTCTGGTATCGGGCTCGTGGCGACTCGCAACGCGGCCGCCGGATCCTCGAAGAGCACTACAATCTGGAAGACGCGCTGGTGGTCGCGACATTCCTGAATTCCTTCATCAACCATGCCCACGCGGTGAAAATGGCCAATATGGCGCAACTGGTGAACGTGATCGCGCCGATTTTCTCCAACGATAAAGGCATTTATCTGCAGACGATATATTATCCCCTGCAGTTGTTCGCCGCAAATTCCAAGGGGAGAGCGCTCGAATTGTTCGTCGATAGCCCGAAGTACAAGAGTGCGCGCTTCGACGACGTGCCGTATCTCGATATTTCCGGCGCGTACAATAATGGTTCGCTGGTATTGAACGTGGTGAACCGGCACCGCGATCAGGCGATCGAAGCGGAAATCCAGGCCGAAGACAAACAGTTCTCGGGCGATGTCGCCGTTTCGGAAGTCAATGGCCCCGACATTAAGGCCGAGAACGATTTCGGCAAGAATCCGGTGAAAACGGCCGAGCGCTCGGTGACCGCCGAGCCGCGCAGCCTCCGCTACAGTTTCCCGCCCCACTCCTATACAATGCTGAAGGTGAAACTCACTTGAAGCCTTGCATCACCCTGGTGGGAGAAGACGGTCGCATCCGCCGGCGCTTCACGGAGAAAATCCTTGCAGCGCAAGGTCTGGACCACCAGGCTTGCGCTGGCATCCGCGGGAGTGCCAGCGCCCGCATATGCTCATCGTGTTTCTGGGTGGCATAATCGGGATCGCAAAACGCCATCCAAACTTGAGGTGGAACCGCAGTGTCAAAATTGGGCTTGGCCGTCGCGAGTAGCGTGACCGCAAATCACTGCAATCGTTTACAGTGGGTATGAACGGCTTCGGCTAGCGGGCCGTAATGATGGGCTACAACCTCTAATTCAATCCAATGTCCAGGAGAATTTCCATGTCGGATCACTCGTCGCGGTTGGGACTCCTTGCCGCTATCGCCGTCTGTCTCGCTTCCTTGCACGCCGCGATCAAAGAGGAAGATTTCGGCAAAATGCCCGACGGCAGTGCCATCCATATCTACACGCTCACGAACAAGGGCGGCATGGAGGCACGAATCACCAATTACGGTGGAATCCTAGTCTCTCTCACCGCTCCGGATCGTCATGGCGCGATGGCTGACGTAGTACTCGGTTTCGATACGCTGTCCGGTTACCTGAATAATCCCGGTCCCTATTTCGGCGCTCTTATCGGACGGTACGGCAACCGGATCGGACAGGCGCGCTTTACGCTTGACGGCAAGGAATACAACGTACCGAAAAACAACGGAGCAAATTCACTGCACGGCGGCTCCCAGGGATTCGATAAACGCGTCTGGACGCCTCGCATGCTCCAGGATGGCGTCCTCGAGTTGACCTACATGAGCAAAGATGGAGAGGAAGGCTATCCCGGCAACCTCAAGGCGAACGTCGTATACCACCTTACCGATGCCAACGAGTTGAGAATCGACTACACCGCCACCACCGACGCGGACACCGTAGTCAACCTGACGAACCACTCCTATTTCAACTTGAATGGCGGCGGGGACATTCTGGGACATGTCGTCACCATTAATGCCGATCGGTATTTGCCAGTCGATGCCGGCCTGATTCCGACCGGAGAGTTGCTGCCCGTGGATGGCACGCCGTTCGACTTTCGGAAACCAACCGCGATCGGTGCACGCATCGAGCAGGCCGACGAGCAATTGAAGCTTGGCAGGGGCTACGATCATAACTGGGTGCTCAAGAAAATCGGCAGCGGACTGGCGTTGGCCGCGCGCGTGGAAGATCCGGCGAGTGGCCGCGTTCTCGAAGTTTCCACCGATCAGCCCGGACTTCAGTTCTACAGCGGAAATGGTCTGAACGGCAGATTAACCGGTAAGGGTGGCGTCGCTTACGTGCGTCATGCCGGGCTGGCAATGGAAACCCAGCACTTCCCCGACTCGCCCAATAAACCGGCCTTCCCATCGGTCACTCTGAAACCCGAGCAGGTTTTCAAGAGCACTACCGTTTACCGCTTCCTGACGGCGCCGCAGAAGTAGGCCTGCAACACCAAAAGCAAACCAATGAAAAACCGGATCGAAAGCAATCCCGAATGATGCATTTTGCGGCCAGAATCCCGTATTGGTAGGCCGAGCCCGCCCGGCCCATCAGTTCGCCACCGATCCGACCGGCCGTCAGTCAGTCACGGGGGTTTTGCCAGATCAAAACGCTAGTAGATCTGGCAATACTTCTTGAGGGTTTGCCCCAAATCATATGCAAAGGCGCGAATGGCCTCCCGGTCCCGTTTCTCTTCCGGTTGGCTGCGCCAATAGAGGATCTTGGCAGTAGGGGGCAGGTACATGGGGACCATTTCGGCTGCCTCCAGCAAATTCGCGGCATATTCGGCTGCGTCCAGGATCTTGACCGTCGACGTCTGCGAGTGGCTGAAGACGTTGGGATCTTCTTTGAGGGCGGCTTGAAGCATTTGGAGTGCCTTCTCTGCATGACCTTCACGGTCAGGAACCGGCATCACCATTGTGTTCAGATCGCGGTTTCTAAAGAATCCGAACAGCGCGGCGATGATGGAAGGATCGCGAACCGTTCCATTGGGATAGACCAGCCCGTGGACTTGGCTCCAATATCCCTCGACCATCAGCTCAAACACGTACCAGCCCGTCTTGTGCTTGTCAGAAATTTCGATGACCTCATCGTACGGGTTGGCGCGAGCAATGCAGGCCGTCTCTGTGTTAATCCTGGGTTTATCCCCGTGCTTCCCGGCGGTCTCTTCAGCAACCCGATAACTTTCTTCGACGCTGGCGCGGGTTTGGGTGTACTCGTGAAAGGTGAGGACGTCGACGAGATCGGCTGTGGGTTCCAGCTGAATCGACTTTTCATACCCTATGGTAGTAGCGTTTACCGGATCCAACTTCTTGACGAAGGTGATGTAATAGCGCAAGAATTCCGTAATTTCCGCTTCTCGCTTCGGTTTATCCTCCGCAGAAGCGCGGCCGTAATACGGATTGGTTAACGGCTCATTCATGACATCCCACATCAACAGTCCCGGCTCGTCCTTTAGCGCCTTCAACCACGGCCTTCACATACGCGTCGCCTCGTGGGCGGAATTCCGGCTTGAGCGTATCGGGATTGAGGTTATTGCCATTCCACAATATGGGCATAGTGGAGATCCCCATGCGATGCGCAGTCTCAATATAGTTCTTAATCGACTTCATAAGACCGTCTGGGTCTCTTTCGTAGGCGGTGTAGCTCAGCCACACTCGTGTACTGTTTAAACTCAACCTCTTCGCGTAGCCTAAGTTCCGTTCGATGATGGCTTGTGGATTTCTCCAGCCGCTCGGATAATTGGCCCCCCTGATGAAGCTGTAATCGCTGAGCGTTTTCTCCGCCATCACGGATCCGACCGTGAGGAAAAAGATCATTCCTGCCAATATAGCGGCTTTGGTTCTCATCATTCTTCTCCTTTCGAATTCTGAGTTTCTGTTTCTGGCCTCGTTTAATTCCCCATCGATTAATTCCCCATCGATCTCGATTGGCGCTGGCGCACGCTTCACCACAGCACGGGGCGCCGATGTGCCACTGCGGGATTGCGGCTCAAGCGAACTGGTCGTCAGAAGGAGGAGACTCGCAGCGCAAGCACGAACGTGAGTGCATAAAGTGCTCGGAAGACAGAGTATCAAAAAGCGAAAGCGCTTGCAACACTCATCAGGGAAACAGACAACATTAACTGGCCAAGCGCCGCTCAGCGCTCGGTGGGCTGCCGTGGGCGGTCGCCGAGGTAGCGCCGGAAAGTCGCCCGGTGGCGATCAAATCCGTGGTGGGCGTGCATGACTAGTTTGGAGAAGTCTCCGGCGGGCATCGCGATGGAAGGAACGAGAACTTCGCTTTGAGATGCAGTTCCAAAGCTAACAGAGAATATTTCCGTCCCCTCTCATTCCTACTTTTTGTTTGCCTTTCCCGAAGCAAGCGCTTACAATAAGGCCCTGATAAGAGTTTTGGCGGCGGTTCAGTAGTTGGCGGCGGTTCAGTAGCTGGGTGGGCAAGGCGAATTCCAGCCTGAACGCCAGGCTATCGTCGCCGATATAGGGAGCCGGATGTACGGCTCGTGGTAGATGGGCAATATGGCTCTGAACCAGCACATATTCAAGCACAACATGTTCGCCAAGGCGATACGCCAGTTGGACGGTTCCATCGCCTTGCTGGCTATTCGCGCGGCGCTTGACCGGGTCAGGCTGAGCACAGCCACGCCGGCGCCTCACCGCCAGGCTGTTGGCGAACTTGCCGGCCTGGTTCTACGCCTGGATCGAGCTGAAGGAGAGGTGCCGGAAACGGCACCGGGAGCATATGAGAGCAAATTGGCTGATATTCCTGTTGCTGGCGGCGGGCCTCGCATCAACCGCGTCGGCGCAGCGGGTGGCGGTCACAATCGACGCCGCGAAGCCGGGATCTCCTATCTCAAAGCTGATGTTCGGTGGTTTCATGGAGCCCGCTACCACTTCGATCTGGGCGGAAATGCTGTCCGATCGAAAATTCTTCAACGAAATTAACTCGCAGCCCGATCCCGCGCCGGCGGCGACCGGAGCGGGGCGCATGATGGGGGCCACCCGCCGCTGGAGGCCGATCGGTGCTGACGGATTCGTTGCCATGGATCGCGAACAAGCCTACGTTGGCGAGCACAGCCCGGTGATCCGGTTGGAACAGGCGACACCTCACGGCATCGCTCAGGCCGGACTGCCATTGCGCGGTGGGCAGGCATACAATGGCCGGATCGTTGTAACCGGCAGCCCGGGCACCAAAGTCGGCGTGAGTCTCATTTGGGGAACCAACCCCGGCGACCGGGAAACGGTCACTCTTGGTTCCCTCTCCAGTCGTTACGCCACGTTTCCCTTGAAGTTCACCGCCCTGACCGATTCGGACAGTGGCGTCCTGGAAATTGCCGGCACAGGAGGCGGCTCGTTTCATATCGGCGCCGTATCGCTGATGGTTGCCGACAACGTCGAGGGCTTCAGACCTGGCATGATCCGCAAGCTGAAGGAACAGGGGATTACACTCACGCGCTGGCCGGGCGGCAATTTCGTGTCGGCGTACGACTGGCGCGATGGGATCGGCGATCGCGACAAGCGGCCCACCCGCATGGACCCGGTCTGGCGCAGGCTCGAACCGAATGATATGGGAATCGACGAGTACTTAGCGCTGAACCGGTTGCTCGGCGCCGAACCCTACATCGCCGTGAACACCGGATTCGGAGACGCCCACTCCGCGGCGGATGAGGTGGAATACGTAAACGGTTCCCCGGACACTCCCATGGGCAAGTTGCGCGCCGCTAAAGGGCATCCCCAACCGTACAACGTCAAAATCTGGGGAATCGGCAATGAAATGTATGGCCCCTGGCAGTTCGGCTATATGTCCATCAACCAGTATTGGGTCAAGCACAACATGATCGTGCAAGCCATGAAGCAAGTGGACCCGGCCATCAAGGTAATCGCATCCGGCGCGAGCATCGAAGAGGTGTCATGGTGCGCGATCGAAGAAGAACAGTTTGCGAGGCGGGCGAAACTGAGCGTGAAACTTCCGATCGAGTATGGATCCGACTTGGACTTCTCGGGAGCCATGCTGGCGCATTCCGCCGACTACATGGACTTCCTCAGCGAACATTTCTACGCCTACCCTCTCATGTCCTTCGACGCGGCCGAACAACACTTCGTGGACGCGAACGATCCGTTGGAAGATCAGGTTCGCCGGCTTCCGAATAAGGTTGAATTCAAGTTCGAGGCCTGGCAGGAATACCTGAAACGGATGCCTTTCTTAAAGGATAAGAACATCAAGTTCGCATTGGACGAATGGAGTCCCCGGATGCAGACCACCCAGGGAGGCCGAGGGGCTCAGGGAGGGGGGCAGCAGGCCGGAGGACGGGGAGCGCCTGGCTCCGGAGCCGCGAGCGCAATGTCCTCGCCTCTGTCGCTGGTTCTCACCTATCATGAAATGTTCCGTCACTCGGATATGGTGGCCATGAGCGTCAACACCGGCGGAATGAGGGGAGTCGCGACCGACCGCGCCGGCGACGGCATCGGTTTCAGGCTGGAGGGTCTCGTCATGAAGGTAATGCACGATCACTTCAGCGGCTCCATGCCGGTTTCGGTGACCGGTAACTCTCCGCAGCGTCCTATCCGGGGGACTGTGGGCGTGGACACCTCGGCGCGGCCTTCCGGCAGTCCGACGTACCCTCTCGACGTGTTTGCGGCTTTGAGCGCCGACCGAAAGAAGCTCCTGATTTCAGTCGTCAACCCGACGGAATCTGTTCATGAAGCCGATCTAAGCATTACTGGCGCGCAGGTCGGCAGCCACGTCCGGCTATGGCAGATCACGGCTCCCGCGGCGAACACCGCCAATACCGCCATGCAGGGCCTTACGGAGGTCCCTGTTTCGCAGGTGCCCTCCAGAGTGGCCGTACCGCCGGCCAGCGTCAACGTCTACGAATTGGAGTTGCGATAGAAGAGAGCCAGTGAGCTTGCACCTTCGTGACTCTTCAACGATGCGTGAGGTCATAACATGATTAAGAAACGCCTACTCGTAATCCCGCTGTGTGGCCTGTTTGCCGCGGTGCCTGTTCTTCGTACACAGGTCACTCCGCCGCAGCGGCCGCCTGGCGCTATGAGCGAGGCCGACCGGCGCGGCGCGTTGCCACGGCTGGTTCTGAATGAAGTGTACGCGGACTTTTCCAAGGGCGCTGGAACTCCGCTGTTCAAGAGCAAGTTCAACCTGTACGACCCGGTCGGACCCACCATGCAGCAGTTCGACCAGAACCTCGACAAGCTGCGTGAGGTGAACATCGATAACTACCGCATTGAGATCGCTTGGGGCCGCGGACCCCGAGGGTTCGGAACCGCGATGGGCGTGGGTGGCACCCCCGACAACATCACTTACGACTTCACGGCCCTTGACCACATGGTTAAGGCACTGGCCTCGCAGAACGTGCGCCTGCTGGGCTCCTACGGTTACACGCCGACGCCTCTTCAGGATCCCAATGAGCAACAGTTTCGCAGTTCCACGCCTCCCAAGGACACCGCCAAGTGGGGAGAAATTGCGGGGGTTTTCGCGAAACATTACAAGGACATCGGCCTGCCCTTTGGGATCAACGAAATGTGGAACGAGGCCGACGGGATACTAACCTTCTTCCACGGAAAGCCGGAGGAGTATCAGGCACTGTATCGCGCTGGCGTCAAAGCCGTCCGGGAGGCGAATCCCGATGCGTACATCGCCGGCCCGGCTTCCGCTCCGGAGATGGCATGGCACCTTTCCTTTCCCGAGTTCATCGACAAGAACAAGCTGCCGCTGGATGCTTACACTTTCCATTCTTATGGAAGCGCGGAGCTTACCAATCGTCTGATCGATGAGGTGGGTGCGAGTCTCAATCGATTCCCTTATCTGAACACTACCGCCATGATCCTGGATGAATGGCACGACGCCGACTGCTGCAACTGGTGCTGGGACGACGTCCGCCACCGCTATCAGGGCGCCACGCAAATGCTGCACGATTTTCAGATTCTGCTTGGGCGCACCGAGCTGACCTCGGTAAGCTGGGCCTGGTGGCTCGACCCGCCCAGTCGCGGCGCGGGCTGCATGGGCCTTCTCACCGGCGACGGGAAGCGCAAGGCTGTCTTCAACGCCTGGAAAATCTATGCGAATATGCCAGTGGACCGGGCGCAGATTACGATTCATGGGCCGATTGAAGCCATGGCCTCTTCCGATACCCATAAGGCGGCGGTGGTGGCCTGGAATACAAATCCCTACCTGAGGCGGGTCGATATCCACCTGAACAACGTCCCGTTCGCCAAAGGCAATATCCGGATCTTCCGCATCGATGCCAAACACGCCAGCGTGGTCGACGGCGCCCCCGAAAACCTGGAGCCGGCGGAGACCTTCATCGGTGTGGATACCGCCAATTGGACCTGGGTCGACGGCGCCATCCCGCCGAACGCCACGGTCTACATCGAAGCGGACGACGGCTCCGGAACGTCGGAACTGACGCCATTGAACGTCGCCAACGTAATTCGGATCAACCGGTACTTCCCGGCCCGCGGCAAAACGAATTCCTACTCCGACTTTGACCGCAAGACCTGGATCGCCCGGCTCGGATCGGCCGACGACGCGGCTGCGGAGCAGCAAATCGGCGTGCTGGCCGACGGACTGCCAGCGGCTGTCACCGTCACCACCAAGGTGGAGGGCGTCTTGAAGAAGCAGAACCCCAATAGCCTGCTCGGGGTGCGCGTGGATTATGCTGTTAGCGGTGCATACCCCAAGTCCGTGCTGTACCACGGCAAGTACAACGGGACGGACCTGTATGACGCGGCGCGCACTGCCGGATCGCCATGGGGAATCGGGGCGAAATTACCGCAAGCAGCGGCGGTAGGGAATCTCGCCAGTTTTCGGATCCCTCTGCGTGAGGGTGCTCCCGCCGGCTGGAACGGTAAGGCCCACCTCACATTCATTTTGCAAAACAGTGGGCCGGGTGTTCGGGCGAAGTTCATGGTCCGTGCTCAGTAGTGTGGTGCATTCTGGTGATCAGACCCACGCTTGCCAACGCTTACATTCTGGACTATTTGGCTTGCCCATGCCTGCTTGTCATTGGTCGTTTTTTCAGGGAGAGTAAGAATGTAAGGGCTATCAGAAAAACTCGTTTTACCCTTGACGGCAACACTGTTTCGTGGTATTGATTAGCAGGTCTTTTGATATTCCGAGTCTTTTAATCCGACTAAACAGGTCGGATTTGAGGTGAGTGCTCGACCCAAGGCAGATCAGTCGAGTGATTAAGGCGGCCCCTTATTTGGGGTGCTGCGTGAATGCGTTAACGAGGTTAGGGAGTTGAAAGGGGAGTTCCATGAAGAACAATGCCATTAGAATCCGTGAGGTGGCGCTGAAGTTTTTGGCTGTTGCCTTATTTGGTTCGAGTCTCATGTGGGGGCAATTTACCTCCCAGATCGAGGGAACGGTTTTAGACCCCAGCCGGGCGGTTGTACCGTCCGGAACCGTGACGTTGTTAAACGTCGACACCGGCGTGAAAGCCACAACCCAGGCGAATTCGTCCGGGCAATACCGGTTTCCAAACCTACCCGCAGCAACCTTCAAAGTGACCGTGACTGCGGCAGGTTTTCAAACCGCAGAAGTAGCAAGCATACGTCTGGACTTGGACCAAACGAGAACGGTGGACGTGACGCTGAAGGTCGGTGCCTCCACGACAGCCGTTACCGTCAACGCGGAAGCTGCGGCGGTGGAACTGTCGGATGCCCGCGTATCCTCCGTGATCCAGAATGCCCAAATGCAGTCCCTGCCAATTGCGGGCAACAACATCCTAGCCTTGACTATTCTGTCGCCGGGGGTCATCGGAACTACCCAAGGCACGGGTAGCAACACATTTTCAGGACAGTCGACCCCCGGTCTCAACGGAGCCGGGACGCGGACGGAACAGAATGGTTACGGGTTGGACGGTAGCACCGTGGTCTCCATGGTGCGCAACTCGTATGACAACCTTACGCCCAACCAGGAGTCGATCGAAGATGTGCATGTGTCGGTCAACGACTATTCCGCGGAGAGCGGCCGCAACGCTGGGACGTATGTCAACGCGCTCACCAAATCGGGGACGAATGCCTACCATGGGAGTTTAATCTTCTTTCACCAGGACAATATCCTCACGTCGCGTACCCTCTTCCAGAATACGGTGAATCCCCTGACGGGTAGGGTCCTGCCGGTTTCGCGGCGCAATGAGGGGGGAGGCAGCTTAGGCGGGCCGGTGATCAAGAACAAGATGTTCCTGTTTGGCGCCTTCGACATTCTTCGCCAGTCGAACGCCGACGGTACGCTCTACACGGTGGAGACCCCGCAATTCGCACAGTGGGTGGAGCAGAATTTCCCCAACAACAAATCCGCCTATTTAATGCAGAACTTCGCACCGAATTTCACTCCCACGTCGAGCTTCAAAACAGCCGGTAGCCTGCTGGGCGGCAACTGTTCCACCGCCACTACGATTACCTTCACCGGTTCCACCGCGCAGATTCCCTGCACTATGAATGTGTTGGGGGCTGGCGTTTCGCCCTATACGCAAGAACACGCGCCCCTCCAGTTCAACTTCCGTTGGGATTACAACATTAGCGACAAGGACCGGTTGTACTTCCAGTATTACCGGGATAACTCGCTGGATTTCACGGGAAACGACGTTCGTACGGCTTTCTCGTACCTCACCTGGTACCACAATTACATGTTGACGGTGGATGAAACCCACACGTTCTCGCCAACCCTGATCAACGAGTTCAAATCTTACGCGCTGCGCACGGCCGGTTTGGTGCAGTGCAAGGATTGCCAAATCCCGACGATAGGGATTACCGGCATCTCATCGGGATATGGCATCGGCGGACCTACGCCCTTCACGCAAAACAATTTCTACTGGCTCGATAACGTGACCAAAAGCCATGGCACCCACACCATAAAGGCTGGTGTGGAATTCGAGCGCCTGGACGCGAACTGGAATCCCGGGCCGAGCTACGAGCGCCCTGGTTTCAGCTTTACCACCATCCCGACCTTCGTGGAAGACAATCCCTTCTCGGAAACCAACATCGGTTTCAACCCGACCAACGGCTCAGTGCTTCAGGCGGCCGCCGCGGAGAGATATTTCCGGGCGGAAGTTTTTGCCCAGGACACCTGGAAGGTCACTCCCCACCTCACGCTGACGTATGGCGTGCGATGGTCGTACAACGGGCGAGTCGCCCAGGCGACCGGTGGCAACAACGTCGAATTCCCGGCGGGATGCACGAGCTTCGTCAACTGTCTCGCGAACGGGGTCAACACTCCCAAGCACTATGTGTTCGACACGACTCCGATGGATCTGTTTTCCCCGCGGCTCGGAATCGCCTGGGATCCATTTGGGGACAGCAAAACCTCGGTCCGGTTCGGAACCGGGGTCTACCATGACCCCCTGCAGTCGCAAGTGTGGGGCGGCCAGCATTACACTCCGCCACTGTACGCGATCGTTACGGAGGCCCAGAATGCGGCGGCGCCTCTGAACCAACCACTCTACGCTTTTGGAGCAAGCGGCACCGACCCGTATGGGTTCCCGCGACCGGCAGGCCTGATGGCAGCAGTTGGACTGGATTCTCATAACGGGTCTCCGCTCCAAGCGTCAGCCATCACTTGGGACCAGGAGAACCTGGGTAGTCCAACCACTTACAGTTATTTCCTGGGGGTGCAACGCTCGCTCACTTCCACCTTGACCTTGGAAGTGAACTACGTGGGCAACTTGGGCCGCCATCTGTTCGCGCAGTGGGACCGGAACCGTTATGACGGCAGCATCCTGGCCAATAACGGCGTCGTTGGGAAATTCAACAACAGCTTTGGAACGATCAACTACACATGTTCGTGCTTCAACTCCTCGTATACCAGCGGCAACGTGTTATTGAGGCAGCAGGCAAAGCATGGCCTCTTCGTCCAGGCGGCATACACCTGGGGCCATGCCCGCGACCAGGCCGACAGCTTCGGCGGCGGACTCCCCGTGGTCGATTCATACAACACCAAGAATGAGTGGGGAAACTCGGGCTATGACGTCTCTCAGAAGCTCGCTCTTGCCCTGGTCTATCAGACTCCGAAGCTCCACCAGGCTTTTGTAAATGGGGTCCTCGGAGACTGGAACTTCAATATGATCACGGTTCTGCAAACTGGCGGCCGCTTCCAGGTCACGTGCAGTTCGCCGTTCGCGGCGGTTCGCAACTCCGCCGGGGTGATCACCGGAGACTCGGGCTGCGATTACAATGCCGACGGTACGAATAACGACCGGCCCATGGCACCGACGTTCACACCCGGCAGTCTCAATTATTCCTTGAATTCCCTCGTGAGCACCGGGATATGGACAGCTTCCCAGTTCCCGGCGCCCTGTTTGGGGTGTAACGGGAACCTGGGGCGTAACACGTTTACCAACCCCGGTTACGCCAACGTGGATCTCTCCATGCAGAAGATCTTCGCCCTGCCGTGGTTCCTGGGCGACAAGAAGTCCAGCCTGCTGTTCCGCGTGGACGCGTTCAACTCTTTGAACCGCGTCGACCTGGGCGGGATCACGGCCGATATGGCCAACGTGAACTTCGGGAAAGTCACCAGTGTGGGTCCAGCCAGGACGTTCCAAGTGGGAGCCAAGTTCAGGTTCTAGCTGTCAGCTTGTAAGCGGTATATCTTTGTTAGGGGAGTGCCGGCCTGCAGTACCGGCCCTCCCCTAGGTTTTTTCGGAGCGCCCGCAACCTGCGCGCTTTCGGAGGACACTGACGCGACAAGGCTGCCAACCGGTGGGAGCAGACCCTGACGCCCGAGCGGGGACCAGATTACGTCATTATTGGAGGTCTTTACTTTAACCGGGCATTCCCGCCGTCTCGTAATTTCTACCCAAAACTGGCACCTCACGTTGTTGCAGAAAACGTTTATCCGAAGGGTTGGGGCTTTCTGGACCCCCAGGGCGCTGCTGCCAAGCGGGCCGATCTTGCCGACTACGATTGAATCAAGTCTACGGTCATTCGAAACTCGATGTCGATGGTTAGCCTAGGAATCATCGGGTGTGCATTGTAAGAAAGGAGGCGCAATGTCTGATTCAGGTTCCGAAAATCGCACCACGCTCAATCGTCGCCAGGCGCTGCTTCTTCCCGCTACCGCGGGTATGGGAATCGCGCTGGCTCGACCGGCCAGGGCGCTCGACAGCACCAAAATCGCCGCGCACCAGGAGCCGGGAAACTGCACCACGCCGCGTTCGGCAGTCGCTAACACACAATATGGCAGAGTACGCGGGTTTCTCGATGGCGGCGTCCTAACCTTCAAGGGAGTGCAGTATGGCCAGGATACCAGCGGCGAAAATCGCTGGCTTCCGGCCAAACCTCCAAAGCCATGGGAGGGCGAGTACCCCGCTCTGATCTATGGCGCCAACTGCCCGCAACGTCTGCATGACTACACGGGAATCGAGCAATCCTTCCTGCAGGATTGGGACGACGGCTACATGAGCGAAGACATGCTCAAGCTGAACATCTGGACGCCCAGCCTGACCGGCAAGCGTCCGGTTATGGTCTATTTTCACGGCGGCGGCTTTACCTTCGGCTCGTCCTATGAGCTTCCCTCACAGGAGGGCGCGCAGCTAGCGCGGCACCATGATGTCGTGGCGGTGTCGGTTAATCACCGCCTCAACGCGCTCGGATTCCTCGACTTATCCGAAATCGGCGGGCCGGCCTATGCCGATTCCGTAAACGTCGGGATGACCGACTTGGTGGCGTCGCTTCGCTGGGTCCGCGCCAACATCGCCAATTTCGGCGGCGATCCTGGAAGCGTCATGATTTATGGCCAGTCGGGTGGCGGCTCCAAAGTTACCTGCCTGATGGGCATGCCCTCGGCAGCGGGCCTGTTCCATCGCGCGGCGGTGCAGTCGGGCGGCGGCGGCAACTCGCCCGGCAGCGACCAGTCCAAAGTGCTGGCGAGACAGTTGATGGTTGAGCTTGGGCTGCAGCCCGACGACATCGGCGGACTACAAAAGACTGAATGGTCCAAACTGAACGCGGCCGGCAATGCTGCCATCGCCAAAATCAACCCGCCCGCGCAGGGCATGGGAGGCCCGGGCTCGGCGCCTGGTTCCACGCCGCGCGCCGGTTGGGGACCAACCGTCGATGGCCGCATCGTGACGCTGCGCTCCTACTATGACGTCGCCCCTGATGTTTCGAAGAATGTGCCCATGCTCATTGGCTCGGTCAGCGAAGAAGGCAATCGGATGCTTTCCCGCCCCACCGAGGCGGAGTGGCATGCCACCCTCGCCCGCAGCTTGGGCGACGCCAAGGCGACCGCCCTGATCGCGGCGATGAAGAGGGCGCACCCGGAAAAGAGCATTCGTCTGCTGTCTTATGGCGTGAATGGCATTAGTGCTCGCAACAATGTCCAGCGCATGGTCAAGCTGAAGTACGGACAGAAGGGAGCGCCAGTTTATCAATATTACTTTACATGGCAATCGCCGATGCTGGAGGATGCGGGCGCCTGGCACACGGCCGAGCTCGCCTTCTGCTTCGATAACACCAAGCGCTGCGAACAGGGCACGGGCAACACGCCGCAGGCGCAGGCACTGGCGAAAATTATGAGCACGGCCTGGGTCAATTTCGCCCGCACCGGCAATCCCAGCCAGCCCGGCTTAACCTGGACGGCGACTGACCCGACCCGCTGCCAGACGATGGTATTCGATAATCACTGTGGCATGGTAGACGATCCTGAAGGGGCACTGCGCAGGATCTTGCCGACCTGAGAGTAATCTGAGTTGAGACGGCCGAACGAAGCCGGCGCTCAATCGACTGCGCCGGCGATATCGCGATCACGCCCCAAGCGTAACAGCCGATCAACGGGAAATCGGGCACGCGCGCTCCAAATACGGCGCTGGGGGGAAGCTGAAAATCGCCGCTCCCCAAGCGGATCGCCGCACCGATTCAAAAGCCCCGGATGGTCACCATCAACACGTGCCAAACCGTTAGAATAGCCAGCGCATAAGCGAATGCCCTGTGAACCATGTGCCACAGGTGAAATAACTGGGGGCCCTTGGAGAGGAACAACATGTCCTTGGAAAGAGCTGCCTGTTTTCTCACTACGGGCAGGATTGCGCGCAGATCCCGGCGGTTTTTTGCCTGCGCCGATGCGTCCCGGCGCAGTCGCCAGATGGCGATCCACGGAAGCACATCCAGCGCAATCATCAGCCATAGCGCCTTCGCCAATGCCAGTCGCTGGACTTCATCCGTCGACGGCATAGCCATCAGCCGGTTCAGTTCCTTCCGGCCGTGCCCGCTTCGAGGCTTAACCTGGACCATCAACCCGTTTCGCACCTTTTCTATCTCTTCCTGGGACGCTTCCCCATTACCGGTCGTGTGCGAAATCTTGGAATACAGGTACCGCCCCACGATGCCACTCGCCACCAAAGCGATCATGCTCCAATAGGCCAGTCCGGCCACACCGCGCAGCTCAAATCCGGAATGAAACGTGATCAAGGTCGCTGCGCCAATTCCGATCAGATTGTGATAGCTAAGCCACCTCCTGGGCGTGGTTTTTTGAGAAAGCCACTTCCACCTTTTGTGCAGCGGATAGAGATACAACAGCAGCAGCATCCCGGCGCCAACAGTGCCCCAGGGCTTCCACCAGGGCCCGCGTGCGGGCTTCCAGGCAATATCGTTATGGCAGGCGTTGCAGGGCTGGGCGAAAGCGCCGTGGTGCGGGTCCCGATGGCAGGAACTGCATTGCGCAAATGCGATTCCCACGTAGCGTACGTGCGCTTTGGCGCCATCCTTCGCCGGCGCCTCGAAGTGGCACTTCCGGCAAGGCGTGCGGCCGTGAGCGCCCGTCAAGCGGAACTTGGATGTGGTGTGGTCGAACCGGGTGACATCCTTCCAGTTCGCGGTGGTGTGGCAGCGCTCGCAGGCGCTGCCCAGTTGGCCCTGGTGCTCGTCCGGGTGGCAGGCGGCGCAATCCCGGCTTAATCCCAGGTACGTGCGCCGCAAGTCCTTCACCAAAATCTCACGGCGGGCGGCGGGCGCGATGCGTTCGGGATTGTGGCATTGGCTGCATTTGAGATGCGCGTGGCCCCCGTCCAACGGATAGCCGGTTTTTCGGTGATCGAATTCGACGAGAGGCACGTCCCAGCGGATCGGATCAAAGTCGTCGCCGTTGTGGTCGGAATGGCATTTGACGCATTGGGCGTCCGGCGGCCCCTGGTGCATGAGTGACGGGTGAAGACCGCGGTTGTCGACCAGCCGCTGGCGGATTTCCGTGTGGCAGGGAAGGCACCGGAATTCCCGATCTCTGCCGGCCCCCACGTGGCAATCAATGCAGTGAGTGGGGCCTTCGAGCCCGTGATGGGCCTTCAAAAGTGAACCCGTAGACGACTGCGGCCATGCCGCCGCTGGAACGCAAGCCACAGCCAGCAGAACTTTCAGGAGTGCAGTGTCCACCGAGCCACCTTCCTCTGATGCCGCGAGTCGCAGTTCTTCCTCCACCCAGTCCCCACCGGCAAGACGGCGAGGTCGCGCCAAGCCTCGCTCTGGCGCCAACGGAAAGCACTACCGCTTGGGCGGCACAGTCCGCGGGCCGGTTCGCATGGCTTCGTGAACCCGGTCCAGGAGAGCGGTTTCCTTCACCCGGTCGCCAGATTCGCGGTAAATCTTCAGCAACGCGTCTATGTCGGGGATCAGGAGCGGGTCTAATACCAGTGCCTGCTCGAAACGACGGGTGGCTGCTGCCTTGTCGCCTGCTTCCAGCCAAGCCCGCGCGGCGTTGTCCACGGTGGCCGGGTCATTGTGCCGCATTTCAAGCACACGCTCGAAGAACCTGGCGGCCGGCAAGGCGTCGTCGTTGAACAGCAACGCATTGCCGATGGCCGTGAGAACGTCCGGATCGTCGGGAAACGTCTTCTGCACCTCAAGCAACATCCCGTAGCTTCGCGCCATGAGTTCAGGAGACGACAGGCGCATGGCTTCCTTGCAATATGCCAGTGCGAGATTTCGCTCCCGGAACTCGGGAGCCGGCTCTCTCCATGCGTGCAGTTCGGTCATCTGGCTGGTTCCAGGCTGCTTCTGCGGCACCGCCTTAATGCGATGGTCGGTAAAGATCGAGTGGTAAGGGCCCTCCACTTCCGACTTGGGCATATGACAGGCTATGCAGTCGCTGGTTCGCGAAGGGTGCTTATTACCCGTGAAGGCGCGTGTGTGGCACGCGAGGCAGCGGTCCCGGTAATAGGCAGCCACATCGGCAGGTTTGCTGCCGTGGCGAAGCTCTTCCGAGTGTAAGCCATGGCAACTGCCGCACCACATTTTGCCGTTGCTGGCCTTCCAACACATGCTGGTGGGGAGCTGTTCGGAGCTCAAAATCTTGAAGTGGTCAATGCCTTGAGTTGGCGCCGCCCAGACGTAAGACGAGAACACCTCTTCGAGACGCATGCCCGGATGAAAGTCGCCTTCTCTCTTTCCCGGATTGGTGACTCGTTCACCCGACAAGTGGCACCTTTCACAGATGCTGTCGCGAACGTCCGGCTCAAGCTTGGCAATGCTCAGTATCGACCCCCGGACGGGATGCTTGATATGCGCCGTAGCATCGCCATGGCACCGGTCGCAAGAGATCGCCTGATCCGAGAACGCCGGCGTCTGGTACCGGTTGAGCGAATTGGGAATCGGGAGCGGATGGCCGGAATGGCACAGCAGGCACTCTTCCGCTATCGGGCGGACGTATGCGGGCGCGGTCAGATCGGCATAGCCCGGAGCCATGTCCCACCCGCGGGTCGGATAGTAACAAATTGGCGAATAGAAAATGTGGTCGCCGACGCGGGCCAGGTAGCATGAGGCGTGGTTGCCCGAGCCGATCACGTAGTCGATGCGATAATCCAGCGTCTCTTCTCCCTGTACCATGCGCTGAAACAGGCCGGCTCGATTAGAGCGAATCAGAAAATGGCTCCCTGACTTGGCGTCTACAAAATCGCCCCCCGGCTCTTTTTCAGCGGCGTGCAGGGACCGGCCCATGCCCGTGAGTGCATAACCCGCGACCTCCTGCGGGTGGCAGGCTTGGCACGGGTGGGAAAACCCCGTGCAAGGCAGAGCCAGCAATAGGCCGGCCAACAGGAGGTGGCGGATAGGCGGTGGCATCTCTACTTCGTCGGCTCGGCCCCGGTGCGGAAGATCGCGATAGCCTCAATCTCCACCAGCAGTTCCGGGCGGCACAAGATCGCCTGGATTCCCGTCGACGCCGGTAGCGGATTGAGTTCTTGCGCCCGATAGAAAGCCGACCGTTCCTCATTGAACGCTCCGTAATCGCGTTCGATGTCGCGCAGGTAACAAGAGGTGCGGACGATATCCCGCCAGCTCGCTCCTTCCGATTCCAGCAAGGCCGTGATATTGGAAAATGTGCGGCGAGTCTGGGCGCGGAAATCGCCTTCGTGCAACGTTTCCCCATTGGCGCCGATCGAGGCGGTCCCGGAGATCAGCAGCACTGCCACGTTTCCGAAATCCAGGCGCAAGCCCCGTGAAAATGAGCTGGGGCGGGCGTAATCGTAGGCTTCGTTCAATGCCCCCGGCGCGCGCACCTGCCTCTTTTCGAGGGTCGCGGCGCTCATCGCTTCGGCCAGAGCTTCCGAGATGTTCATCATTTGCCTCTCTCCTGTTTCCGCCTCCGAATGCTGCGGCTGAAGCCCCGTGCGCGATGGCCACCCAGAGAGGGGTCTGCGCCGGCGACGTCTGGCCGACGCTGGCAGACCGAGCCGCTCAACCCTCTGGCCGAGCGCCCACGTCACCCCTCGGATTTACGATTAACAGCTTCTAAGATCCTATTAATCAAATATCACGATAGAAGCGCTGCTGTCAATGGGCCTGCTGCGAAACTCTACAGCGGCGACGGGATTGAGAAGAAATCTCCGCTTCGCCGACAGCTCCATTCCGCAGCAACAGGTTGCCCTCAGGCAGAGAATACACACGCGGACGAAACGTAAAGGACATCAGGCAAGGACAGGACAGCAAGAAAAGCAGGACAGCAGGTGCCTTGACTCCCGAGGTGAAGCGTCCTATTCTTCAGGCTTACGGAGCTGCTCATATGAAATGCTTCATCGCCGCCATTTCCGCTGCTCTCGCCTGCCAGGGCGCGTGGGGGCAGCCGCCGGACGCCGCCGAATTCCAGCGCGCCAGCACCACCCACCGACTCGCCGAGTTCCCCAAAATCCATAAGGACGGCCGTGTCTGGTTTCAGTTCAAAGCACCCGCGGCGCAGAAGGTCTCGGTGCGCATCGGCGCCACCAACAAGACCTACGACCTGGAAAGACTCGCCGACGGCACGTGGAACCTGGTCATTCCCTATCCCGGACCCGGTCTACAGTATTACCAGATGACCGTCGACGGTCTCACGGTGAATGATCCGGGCAGCGAAACGTTTTATAGCAACGGGATCAAATCGGCTATCGACGTGCCTTCGCCGGGCGAAGACTTCTACGACGTGAAACAAGTGCCGCACGGCCACGTGCTCCAGCACCTGTTCTACTCGAAAGTCACGCAATCGTGGCGCCGCATGTTCATCTACACGCCGCCGGGATATGAAGCGAATTCGAGCGCGCGTTATCCCGTACTGTATCTGCAGCACGGCGCGGGCGAGGACGAAACCGAGTGGACCCACGCCGGTCGCGCACAATTCATTCTGGATAACCTGATCGCCGAGAACAATGCCGTCCCCATGCTCATCGTGATGAACAACGGCTTCGCCGCGAAGCCGGGCACGCCGCCGGCAACCGGACCGGCGCCGCCAGCGAACCGCTTCGCGGCATTCGAGGAGATGCTGGTCACGGAAGTAGTCCCCGAGGTAGATGCTCACTTCCGCACCATAGCCGACCGCGACCACCGCGCGCTCGCCGGCCTTTCGATGGGCGGTATGCAAACCTTTCAGATCGGTCCCACGCATCTCGATCTGTTTTCGTACATCGGGATGTTCAGCGGCACACCCATGGCGGCGGCGCAAGCGCAGGTAGACGCAATTGCAGCTCAGGGCGCCGCGTTCAGCAACAGGGTTCATCTGCTCTGGTTCGGCGTGGGAACGACGGAAGCCAACTTCCTCACCCGCACCAAGGAAGTGCGCGCCCAGTTTGACAAGGCCGGCATCCGGTCGGCCTACTACGAGTCGCCGGGCACCGCTCACGAGTTTCAGACCTGGCGCCGCTGCCTGCATGAATTCGCACCGTTACTGTTCCGCGCCGCTCCAGCTGCAACCAAAAAAGAGAACGCCCGCTAGACGGCTGCCCTCAGAGCCGGAAGATTGGGGCGGGTGCGTGCCTCGACGATCTCGCCCTAGGCGCGTTAATTACTGTATGCGCTTGCAACAAAATGTTTAATATTCGGATAGATACATCCGTATGGATGCGACTTGATGACTGCAAATTGGGCTCTGTAACGCGTAAGAGAGCGGTAGTGGATTCTTGAAATCGATTTCAGTTTGTGCTACTGTTTCCATCGGTGGTTATGGTCTACTGGCCCGGGCGGGAACAAGGTGCGGAACCAACATCTGCAAGGTGGGCGCCGGCGTCAGGATCACCGGCGATCGCCCTCTTTCGAACTTGTCCTTGTGGTCAATCCGTACCGTCCTCGCCGTAGAACCATACATCACCATGACCATCGCACCAGGGGCTGAGTTCAGTTGGAAAATCACTTACGATTACCACACCCTACCGGCCGCAGCGAAGTAGAGAGACACCGATAGAACGGAGCGTGGACGAAGATGAAATCCGGAACTCCTCGCGTCATTTTTCTGGTTTTGGCTGCCTTCGCCGTCGTCGCGATGGTAGCGCGCTCGCAACAGGTTATGGCGCCAGGCCACGTGCCACCCGGCGCTCCATTGCCACGTTACGTCTATAACGTGGTGGCGGCAGATTTCGCGAGCCCTGCCGGACAACCCCTCACCAAGTCGAAGTTTAATCTCTTCTTAGGTTCGCGCGATAGGCAGGTGCTGGCCGATAGCATGCCCAAGATGGGCGCGCTTAATGTCGATACGTACCGCACCGCGACCGGCTGGGGTCGCGCCGGCTCCGGTATGGTGAGCGGTACCGCCGACAAGCCCGTATACAGCTTCGAGGCATCGGACCAACTCGCGAAACAACTGGCCGATCAGGATGTCAAGCTTCTGCTGTCTTACGCCGGGACTCCGGGCCCGGTTCAGCAACCGGTTCCGCCTGCCGGTCCGGGCGTGGTCCCCGGCCCAGGGCCAGGGCGAGGCGGACCCGCAGCGCCTCCCACGGACCTTAACAAGTACAAAGAGATTGTCAGGACAGTCGCCAGGCACTACCTTGACATCGGACTTTCCCCTGAGGTCCACGAGGTTTGGAACGAGCCGGACGGCACATTCCAGTATTGGACCGGCACCGAAGCTCAGTATGATCAGGTGTACAAGGCGGCGGTGGAGGGGATTCGCGAGGCCGACCCGGATGCGGTCGTCGCCGGGCCCAGCGCGGATCACCACTTGTTGTGGAATACCAGCTTCGTCGATTTCGTCTACAAGAACAAGCTGCCGCTCGACCATTACACGTTTCATGAGTATGGCAGCGGCGATCTGGCACTGCGGCAGATCGACCGCGCCAACAGCAGCCTCAACCGATATCACGACTTCGATGCCACGGCGTTGAGCCTGGACGAATACCACGACGGCGAGTGCTGCGAGTGGTGCCACGACGACGTCCGTAACCGCTACGAAGGCGCCTCCGAAATGTTGCATGACTTCACACTGCTGTTGGGGCGCCCCGAGCTTCTCTCTCTCAGTTGGGCCTGGTGGATCGATACCCCCAGCCAAGGTGCTGGCTGCATGGGATTGCTGACCGTGGATGGCCGCCCCAAAGCTGTCTACAATGCGTGGAAGGCCTACGCCATGATGCCGGTTGACCGGCGCAAAGTGACCAGCGAGGGAGCCGTCGAAGGCATCGCGTCGTCGGACGCTCATAAAGCCAGCCTGCTGATCTGGAACAACAGTTCCTACGACCGTCGGGTCGACGTGCATCTCAGGAATCTGCCGTTCCAGAAAGGCACCGTCCGGATTTACCGTATCGACAAGACCCACGCCAGCGTAGTCGATGGCGCCGGCGCGAACTTGGAGGTGGACGAAACCTATCCGATCGCGGATGCGGCGGGCTGGTCGTACTTGGACGGCCAGATCCCGAAATACGCCACCATGTACTTCGAGGCGGATGACGGCACCGGGACCTCCGAACTGACCCCGATGAAGGTGGGAAATGTGATTCGCATCAATCACTACTATCCCGCGCGGGGGAAGACCAGTTCGTGGGCCGATTTCGACCGGAAGACCTGGATCGCCCGCCTGGGGATGGAGGGTGAGCCCAGGGCTGACGAAAGAGTTGGCGTGTTGGCCGACGGGTTGCCGGAGACCTTGGATGTGGCAGTGAAGCTGGATGGCAAGCTCGAAAAGTTGAACTCGGACAGCGTGCTCGGCGTGCGCCTGGACTATAGCGTTGGCAACAAGTACGTCAAGGCCGTGCTGTTCCACGGCGCCGTCTATGACAAGGCCCGCACGGATGCGAATCCCTGGGGGCTGAAAGCGCAACTTGACGACGCGGTAGCTGTACCAGACCTGGCGCACTTCCAACTTCCGCTGAAGCAATACGCCCCCCCGGGATGGACCGGTAAGGTACACATTTCTTTCATGATGAAGGACACGGGTCTGGCGACCAGGTCCAAGTTTACACTGCGTCCGGCGAAATGAGGGGTGCGTGAGGGTGCGTGGGTTTTCTGCCCTGCCGCCGACAACAACTTCACGCGAAAAGCCGAAACGCGTGCAAGACTATGCACGCGAAAAACCTAATTTGGACAGCAGTCTTGCGGAACCATGTTGTTGGCATTCCATTCACCTGCCAGGCCCTCGTATACTTACGATTTCGTTGGCCTGTTTCCCCGCCTTCGTGTACAATCCGAGAACATGCCGGACTACGCCCGACCATACAGGTTTGTCGGAGGCCCCGGGCGCCTGCGGTTTGCCAGCGCATACATTTGTGAAGCTTGGGCAATCTTTCCGAAAAGGATAAGTCGTTTATGTGGCAACCCAACTACATACCGCTTGCGGGCAGTTTGCCGCTCTCAGCCTTGATAGCTTCGGTTCCGATTGTGGTTCTCCTGCTGTTGTTGGGAGTGCTGCGCAAACCGGCATGGATGGCCTCGGTGATCGGTCTCGGCACAGCCTCGCTCATGGCGTTGCTGGTCTATGGGATGCCGCCCGGACGGCTGGTTGCGGCCGTCACAAACGGTGCTGCGTTCGGTCTGTTCCCGATTGGATGGGTCGTCTTCAGCGCCATCTTGCTCTATCGCGTCACGCTTGAGAGCGGCAAGTTCGAGATCCTGAAGGATTCCATCGCCCGTCTGACGGCCGATCCCCGCCTTCAGGCATTGTTGATCGCCTTCGCTTTCGGCGCCTTCGTCGAAGGGGCTGCCGGCTTCGGGACACCGGTGGCAGTGGCCGGCGCCATGCTCGTCGGACTGGGCATGCCGCCTTTTCGTGCGGCGGCCATCTGTCTGCTGACCAATACGGCTCCGGTGGCATTCGGCTCCATCGCCATCCCGCTTACTACCCTGGCGGCCACTACCGGTCTTCCCTTCGACCGCCTGAGCGCCGCCGTAGGACGAATCTGTGCGCCCGTCTCGCTGTTCGTGCCGGCCTATATGATTCTGGTAATGTTTGGCTGGAAGGGCCTCAAGGCCGCGTTTCCCGCGGTGGCGCTGTGCGGCACGGTCTTTGCCGCCACCCAGTTTGCCGTTTCCAATTATCTGAACGCGCAACTTACCGATATTCTTTCGTCGGTCGGAACCATGGTGGCTCTGTTCGTTTTCATCAAGCTCCGCGGGGCCGAGGCGCCACCCGCAAGCTCCGGTCACACACCGAGGGCCTTGGTCCTCAGGGCGTGGGCTCCGTATTTGCTACTGGTGCTGTGCGTCCTGGTGTGGGGCTTCGCGCCGGTTCAAAGGTGGCTGGATCACTGGTCGATCATTATTCACTGGCCCGGTCTACCGGCCAAGGTCACCCCGTACAAATTGACCTGGGCGGCGGCGTCCGGTACGTCGTGCCTGCTGGCCGCGCTCCTCGGTGCGGTAGTCGTGGGATTGAAGCCGAGGCAGTTCCTCAAGGTAGTGCGACATACTTGCAAGCAACTTGTGCTGGCGGAGTTTACCTTAGCCGTTGTGCTCGGCCTTGCATACCTCATGAATCACTCTGGAGCAACCACCACCTTGGGGTTAGCCTTCGCCGCCACGGGAGTGGTCTTCCCGTTTGCCAGCGCGTTGCTCGGGTGGCTGGGCGTATTCCTCACCGGAAGCGACACTTCCTCAAACGCGCTGTTCGGAAGCCTGCAAGTGGTGACTGCGCACAAGCTGGGTATGAACCCTGTGCTGATGGCGGCCGCGAACTCCGCGGGTGGCGTAATGGGCAAGATGATCAGCCTGACCAGCATTGCGGTTGCCGCCTGTGCTACCAACATGAAACACGAGGAAGAGTCGCTGTTGTTTCGCTTGACCTTGAAACATAGCGTGCTCCTGGCTTCCGTCATCGGTCTCGTGGTGATGTTCTACGCCTACATCATGCCGGGCTGGGCGCCCTAGAATTCAAGGTCCACCTATACATGCTAATTCCATTCCCGCGGCGGCCCGGCATGGGGAGGCGTTTCATAGTTGTTTTTGATCGCAGGCTCATTGGCTGCTCAAATGGAGTCCCAGGTCAAGAGAATTCTGATATCGCTTGCATGGCTGTCTGGCGCGGGGTTCGCGCAGGTCCCGGCGTTGAAGTATGTTAGAATTTGGTACCGAATGAGCAAATTCACCCTCAGCATCGCGCTCGCATTGGCCGGCAGCCTCCTCCCGGCCGCCGAGAACCTTCGAATCTATTCCATCGATGTAGAAGGGGGGCAGTCCACGCTGATTGTCTCGCCGGCGGGCGAGTCCATGCTCATCGACACCGGTTGGAGCCGGGCCAACGACCGGGATGCCGACCGGATTGTCGCCACCGCCAAAGCGGCGGGTGTGAAGCAGATCGATTACCTCGTGATCACGCACTACCACGTGGATCACGTGGGCGGTGTTCCGGCGCTTGCCGCCAGGATTCCCATTCGCAACTTCATCGATCACGGCGACTTCAAGGAGGACACGCCGCAGATCAAGAACCTGTACCAGGCCTATGTCGACACCGCTGCGAAGGGTAATCGGATTCAGGTGAAGCCCGGCCAAAAACTGCCGATTAAAAGCCTGGACGTGACCGTGATTTCCGCTGCCGGGGAAGTCCTGAAGTCTGCTCTGCCGGGCGCCGGGCAGCCCAATGCTTCCTGCTCCTCGGCCGAACCACAGCCCGTGGACACTACAGAAAATGTCCAATCCGTAGGGATGCTCCTTCAGTTCGGCAGTTTCAGGTTCATCGACATGGGCGACCTCACCTGGAATAAAGAACTGGAACTGGTTTGTCCCAACAACAAAATCGGAACGGTCGACCTGCTTATGGTCTCGCACCATGGCTGGAATCTTTCCAGTTCTCCTCAATTCATCGCCGCACTTCATCCACGTGTCGCCATCATGAACAACGGGGCGCGCAAGGGTGGGACCCCGAGTACCTGGCAGATCATCCACGACAACCCAGGGCTGCTCGACTTCTGGCAGTTGCATTTCTCGATCGAGGGCGGAAAAGAGCACAACGTGGCCGACAACCTTATCGCGAACCCGGACGAGAAGTGCGAGGGCAAGGGCATCGACGTGACTGCGAGCAAGGATGGTTCCTTCACGGTAGTCAACAGCCGCAATCAGTTCCAAAAGACCTACGGCAAGAAGTAAGAATGGCTATAATCACTTACATAAAGCACCTGGACGCTAGCCGGTGCAAGTAGTATAATCCCGTGCTGAAAGGGCTTACGGTACCATGGACACAAAGTTGGTGTGGACACTGCTCGCCTGCGGGTGGTGTTGGGGTCAGGCTGCGAATGAATGCAAGCCATCGGCTCTTAACATTCCGGAAGCGAAGTACCCCTGTACACTTCCGGATAACAGCGTGGCGTTCCGCGTGGCGGCTCCCGACGCCCAAAAGGTGCAAGTCCGATTGGGGAAGGCCTACGACATGACCAAAGGCGCGGATGGCTTTTGGTCCGTCACCATCCCGCCTCAGGTTGTGGGTTTCCATTACTACTCGCTCGTCGTGGATGGCGCTATCGTGGCCGACCCGGCGACGCGCACGTTTTTCGGCTCCGGCTGGGACAATAGCGGGATTGAGATTCCCGAGGAGGGCGTAGACTTTTACAGCGCCAAAGACGTTCCCCACGGCCAGGTGAGCCAGCGCTGGTATTACTCGAAGGTCACGGGAAAGTGGCGCCGTTGTTACATCTACACCCCGCCAGACTACGAAACCAATGCGAAGGCGCGTTACCCCGTCTTGTATCTCTTGCATGGCTGGGGAGAAAACGAGCAGGGCTGGACTACCCAGGGACACGTCGATTTCATCATGGACAACCTGATAGCGGTCCGGAAGGCCAAGCCGATGATCATCGTCATGGACAATCTCAACGCCGTCAAGCCGGGAGAGGATGCGTCGCTCTTTGCGGCTCGCGGGTTGGTTCCTCAGGCGGCGCCGGCCCCAGTCGCGGCGGGAGGCCGCGGCACTGCGCCCGTCGGGCGGGGCGGCATGTTCGGCCCGAATTTCGGCGCCACGTTTACCGACATGATGCTCACCGATCTCATCCCCATGGTAGAGCGGACTTACCGGGTGGCTCCGGGCCATGACAATCGTGCTATGGCCGGACTGTCGATGGGAGGGATGCAGACGTTTACCACTGCGCTCGGTCACCCGGACATGTTCGCTTATATTGGCGGATTCAGCGGCAGCAGCAGCGGCCGAGGGGGAGCATTCGATCCCAAGACCGCGAGCAACGGCGTGTTTGCCGATTCAGCGGCATTCAACAAGAAAGTCAAAGTCCTCTTTTTGGGAATTGGGTCGGTCGAAGGTCCCGGCACGAAAACCTTTAGCCAGGAATTGACCAAGGCCGGCATCAATAACGTCTACTTCGAGTCGCCCGGCACCGCCCACGAGTGGCTGACCTGGCGCCGCTGTCTGAACGATTTCGCGCCACGGCTTTTCAGATAACTTTAGGCGCAGAAGCTTGGGCCCTACGCGACCGGGGAGCGCCATCCTTGGAGAGTGTGTCTGTGCCGACCAGAGTGGCCTGCTGGGTGTGAAGGTCAGGCCGCCCGGGATCGGGTCGTATACTAACGGTGGTGCCTTAGTGCTCCTACCACATTCGCTCCGTCGCATTGATTGGGCGCCCCGCGAAAACAAGCGATATCTGCTGACTGACGGCAGCCAAAATAACTGCCGGCGTCGAGAATGTGACGGACAGCGATCGAACGCCTCTCGATTCGCGGAATTCTACTTCGTGGAAGGCGTGACTTGCAGAAAATCGATGTCCAACGCGTACTCGCCGCCCGCCACTTCGATGACGTTGTCGCCCGCTTTCAACTGCACGGAACCGGAAAGCTCCATTTTCTTTCCCGTGCCCCGGGTTCCGAGGTCACGATTCCCCGCGCCGGCCGCAGCCTCATCGCGCTGCAGGGCCGCCGCCGTACCACCAACGGCCGCGCCGTTCGCCATCAAACGCGGCGTGGCCGGAAAGCCGAGGTCATCGTAGTCCACGGCGAGCGTATAGGCTCCGGCGCTCGGCACCTGGACATGGAAGGTCAGCCGCCCCACGTCCTTGGCGCCCAGGCGAACCTTGCCACCGTTTGACATGGACCTGTCCCGCATCGGCGCGCCTCCTTTCTGCGTGGCATCCTCGGCTTCGTAACGATTGAAGTCCAGTTTCTTCGCGGCGAACAGGATCTCGTTCCTGGAGGCGTTATTCGGCGCGTCCTCCGATGCCGACGAAGTGATGTGCAGCATGCTGCCATCGCGCTTCAGCATGAGCGCCTGCGTCCATCCGGCACGTGAGTTGGCGCCCTTTTGCACCGGGGCCGGCGTCTCCCACCACGGCTCCAATCCGTTGTTCGTATTCCAGAACAACGAGCGTCCGCCCGGATCGCCGCCGCCCCCTGCTCCGCGAGCGCTCACAATCAGTACACCGTTCGGCCCACCCAAAGGGAACCAGCTCACCACGGGACAGTTCGCCGGAAATATGCCGGACTGAGTCTGCACCGGCGTGCCACGGTCTGCCGGATCTCCCCAATTCAGCCCGTCACGACTGAACTTCAGGTACACCTGGTTCTGCACTGGTCCCTCCACCGACTCGTAGTTCATGACATAACGACGATCCGGCAGTCGGGTCACGATCGCCATGCCAGGACGTTCGACGCCTCCAGGGAAGGCGACGTCGTACACTTCCGGTCCCCAGGTCTTTCCTTGGTCCTTTGATACTTTGTGGCACAGAAGCTGGTTATAGCCGTCGGCCTTGTGCGTCTCACTCGAGTAGTAGGTCACCAGCGAGCCGTCATCCAAAATCTGAAGGTTCGGTTCCCATACCGGGAGTGCGGCCGTGCCTTCGGCCACGGTGCCGCGATACTGCCAGGTTCTTCCGACATCCGTGGAGCCCCAGAGCTCGAGCTGCATCTGAGCCATGCGACCCCGCTCGTCGTTGCAGACCGAACTGGCCGAGAGCAGGACGGTTCCGGCCGAGAGCGAACCGATGGCGCGCGGAACCTCCGCCAGGTGCGGCTGCCAGTGAAGG
>OBLU010000248.1_pt1 | contig 52832 bp, 39 predicted proteins | sample 1518681 | NCBI WGS metagenome assembly OBLU01 (sample SAMEA3539304, study PRJEB22396) | soil metagenome | biome: tundra; feature: field; material: soil | place: USA | collected 2010-05 | depth 0.15 m
AAATATTCCATTGCCTGCTATTCTTAATAGATTTTCATTCATCCGACCGCTTTTCTGAAAAATAACAAATTTTCTACCGCTGGTCTTAAAAAAAGAAGTATTACTTTATGTCATTCGAAAAACTTGATCTAATTAAACCAATTCAAAAAGCCTTGATCGAAGAAGGCTACTCTATTCCAACTCCAATCCAAAGACAGGCTATCCCGGTTATTCTGGCTGGAAAAGATATGTTGGGTTGCGCTCAGACCGGTACCGGTAAAACTGCAGCTTTTGCACTTCCTATTCTGCAGATTCTTTCTGCCGGTAAATCCAGTCTGAAAGGGAAAAGTCTCATTAATTCTCTTATCCTTACTCCGACAAGAGAACTAGCAATCCAGATAGACGAAAGTTTTTCCGTTTATGGAAAATATACCGGATTAAAAAACACCGTTATCTTTGGTGGTGTTTCACAAAAAGCTCAAACTGATAAATTAAGGAATGGAGTTGATATTCTCATTGCTACTCCGGGGCGACTCCTTGATCTGATGAATCAAAATTATATAAACCTTAAGAATATTAAGATGTTCGTTCTTGATGAAGCCGACCGCATGCTTGATATGGGATTTATTCATGATGTAAAAAAGATTATTTCTTTTCTACCAGGGAAAAGACAATCGCTTTTCTTTTCAGCAACAATGCCGGCTGAAATTGTAAAACTATCACGTACTATTTTAACTGATCCTGTTAAAATTGAAATAACTCCTGAAAATCCTACTATTGAAGCAATCAGGCAGGCAGTCTATTTTGTTTCAAAACCAAATAAAAGAGCATTGCTTATCCATTTATTAAAAGATAAATCAATTGCCTCCGCTTTAATTTTTACCCGTACAAAACATGGAGCAGATCATGTTACAAAATTTTTGAACCAGTCAAAAATTCATGCTGAAGCTATCCATGGAAATAAATCTCAAAATGCACGCCAGCGCGCGTTGAGTAATTTTAAATCTAAGCTAACTAGGGTTCTTGTGGCAACCGATATTGCTGCCCGGGGAATCGATATAAATGAATTATCGCATGTAATAAATTATGAAATTCCGAATATTTCAGAAACTTATATCCATCGGATTGGGCGGACGGGCAGAGCCGGATTGAGTGGTGTTGCTATTTCTTTTTGTGATGCTGACGAACGGGTTTACCTGAAGGATATAAACAAATTGATTAACACTCAGATCCCTGTAATTAATGATCATCCTTTTAATATGAATGAAATACCTCCAATAATTGCTCAAAATAATTACAGGCATCGTCATCTTTCCGGCTTGGCTCCTAAAGGGAAAAAGAAATGGGTCCCAAGACAATTCAGTACGAAAGGAAAGGTTTAAACATTGGATGGGTATTACCTGTAACGCATTATATCATAATAAGTTAAAAACCCATTACATAGTTTTTTACATATTAAATATTTATTATTATACCCTTACGATAGAGAAACTTTCCGTATACCTTTTCATGGTAATATATCATATAAGAATGTTATATGCTTAATTATTAGTTTTATACAGAATGCGGATTGAAGATAAATGGAAGTGTCCTAACTTTTTAGCGGAGAGAGTACTTAAGAGTCAGATGCTCTACCAACTGAGCTATGGATGCGGGGTAAAATTACGAAATTTAATTTCACTTTCAAAGGCAAAATCATTTCATCTGCAAGTATTGAATTTACATTGTCTTACAGGCTTTCACATTGCGATTTTCTCCTTAAAATAAATTCAATTTTACTCTAAAAATATGCTCGAACATTCATCAGTATTTTTTACCGAAGTAGAAACCGAAGGAGTTTTGTTCTGATAATTTTCTAATTTTGAGTAGTGAAGCGTAATAGAGTCAAACAGTCACTCTAATTCAAATTTGAATCTTCTTTTTAATATAATTATGTTTGAAATAAAGCACTAAACATTGATTGGGAATTTAATTTGCAAAATATTTCGATTTGATGCTCACCCAAAGACAAGCTCCCTTTGTGAATATCAAAATTATAATCATAGCATTTTAATTTAAGTATTTAATGAATATAATATTATGAAAATTATTTTTGTTCTAGTAGTACTAATAACTCCTCTAATTTACACTCAAAATCTTGAGATACTGCATAAATTCAATGTAGGAAAAGAGTTCAAAGGCAAAAACCTTCCTACTATTGCTTTCTATTCAAACTATATTCCTGATGATTATCTAATTGATAATGAAAATAATATCTATATAAGTGAAGCCTTTAATAAAAGAATATATAAATATAATAAACACTTTGAATTATTGAATACTATTGAAATAAAAGATCCAGCATTTACTGGTCGCTCTTATTATAATGATAATGTGCCGAATCCTATGGAAACACAGTTTGTAATAACTTTGCAGTGCGACAAGGATGATAATCTTTATGTTTCAATAACTACAGAAAGGCATTTTTTAACGTTATTGAAATACGATAAAATGGGAAATTTAATAAAGCGAATGTCATTAAATAAAGTATTGGGGAGTAGAGATATAACGGGTTTTTATGTTAATTATTGGAACGGTATTATTTATATGTACACTCTTCATTCGTTTTTTGGTGATCATAATGATTTTATATTTGTCTTCAATCAGGAAGGAGATTTACTTGGAAAGGTTGATTATTACTTAATGGGAAGTGATTCAAATATTTATAAAACCAATAAAGGTAAAGATTATTTTCAGGTAATTAAATATAAATTTGATAATAAGTACAACCCTTCCGCTAATTTGACGGAATTAAATAAAATCAGAGTAGACAAAAAAGAACCATATAATGGAATGACATATCCTTTCTTCGGTGTCGATCAGAATAACAATTACTATTTCGGTGTAGATCCAGATTATAACATTGAAAAATTTGATTTTCGACAAAATAAAGTAACTGAAATTAAAATAGATAAGAAAGTTCTAGCGGGAATGAAGATAAAAACAAATTTTGATAAAATAAAAGTTGCACCAAATGGTGAAATTTATTGGTTGGGTCTTGAAGCTAAAGAATTAACAAAAAGAGTTGCCCACGAATCTATTCCTAAATCCAATAGCAATGATGTGTTTGTAACAGTAATTAAAATTAACTATTAAATAAATAATTAGAATCTGGACAGTTCACGCAGGTTAAGAAAATGATGGTGATTAAATAATGTGAATATAGATTTGGGAGAATATCCTTTATCTTTGAGTAAACCCATTAAAATAATATTATGAAAATATTCTTATTTGCCATTATCGTATCACTCTATTTTTTTAATCCAACTTTTTGTCAATCAAATCAAATTCAGTGGAATAAACTAAATAAGCAGCATAATAATTTTGAAATTGTTAATAATGAATATATCCAAAATTTATGGACTGATTATGCGCCCTTAATCTTTGTTGATACTATAATTGTTATCGATTCAACAAATACTAGTGGCTACCCTACCTTCATTGACAGGCTTGAACAATTTACTAAATCCATTATATATCCTGAAATCGGAAAACGAGCTGAGATGGAGGGGAATGTTGTGGTAACTGCAACAATTGACACACTTGGTTACGCTAAAAATTTAGAAGTAAAATTAGGTAACAATTTGGGACCACTAAAATAGGCTGCGCTTAAAGCTCTAAATGATACCAAATTTACACCAGCAATTAAAAATGGAAAGTCAATAGAAGTTCAAATTGCAATTGCTTTTTCTTTTGTATTAAAGAGGAGAGAAAATATTCCTATAGATACTATAATTGTAAGCCAAAGTGGTGGATGTTTAACGCTTCCTTGTTCGGTATATACAATATCATTAAGCAAAAATGGCGATGTTACTTATGAAGGACGCTACACTGCTGAAAGGTTGGGTGTCTGGAAATCGAAAATAAATAATTATGAATTTGAAGGGATAGCTTCATTATTATATGCAGTTAATTTTTTTAATTTGAAAGAACTATTTGATCATGAAATATCTGATCAGCAATGGTTCTCAATTACTGCTGTAACAAAAGAACGAAGCAAAAGTGTAGCTACAGATTATTATAGACCAATTGAGGAAATAAAATTATTAGTGGATCATCTTACTGAAAAATTAAAATGGGAACAAATAAAATAACAATGCTTCCAAAATCATCAACATGAAAAAAATATTGACACTTTTGGTTTTAACAGTTCTTTCTATCCTTTTTATTTCTGGCTGCCATGAGAAAGGAAATGGTCCTTCAGAGGATAGAATCACGAATAAAAAAATTGACTCCGAAAGATCAGATACTGCATATATGTTTAAGAAAGAAGGTGAGCTTATATTTACCGATTCAATTGGAAAAACAAAAACCAAAATAGAAATCGAAATAGCCAATAACGAATCTAGCAGATGGCTTGGTCTGATGTTTCGAAAACATATGGATGATTATGACGGTATGCTATTTATTTTTCCAGCTGAGGAGATGCTGTCATTCTGGATGCATGAAACTTATATTCCGCTTGATATGGTTTTTGTAAATACAGCAAAGAAAATAGTCACCATCCATCGGAATACACAAACTTTGTCCGATCAGTCATATCCTTCAACTGCACCAGCCACTTATGTGATTGAAGTTAACTCAGGTTTCTGTGCTGCGCATAATATAAATGAAGGTGACAGAATTACTTTTATTCAGCTTGCAAAAAAGTAGTTTATTCAATTATAATTTTATTCGACCGCACCTTCAGAAGCCATCATTTTACTTTAATAACCAGAAATCAATTTTCCATAAAAGGCCTCTAAAAAATCGCCCCAAATAATCCTTATAAAATAAGGACTTAGCCCACCTGAAAATTCATTCCATAAAACTAATGTTTTTTGGAAAACAATTTCATGTTCTGTTGAATGAGCAGGATTAACTTAATAAGACATAATTCAAGATTATCTTGCCAGTTTGTTAGAAGATACTACGATGAACATAACGTGCCCATGGCACCATCATGCCAGCATATGGCTCTATGGTTACGGTGCATGCACTGTTCAATTACTGTTCATATTAGTCCCATAGTACCTGTGGGTACCTTGTTCCTGCAATTTCTCTGAATTTCGTTAATTTCAACATCTCTTTATACTGCTTGTAAATTTATTATTAACAATACCCCTATACTATTTATAATTCCACTTTTTAGTTTTTTGCCACGAAAGCCTAAATGGCAAAAAATCATTTTTTTAGGATTACTTTTATTAGAGGTCAATTTTTATCGATAGGTAAGCATTGTTGCTTCTTTGTTATTTCTTTGTGGTATCCTTGAAGCCGGTTTCAGGTACTAGTGTTAGTTCTGAGTTAGTTCAGCGTTAGGCGATTGTTAGGTGGAAAAACATTTTTTAAAGGGATGAGAATGTTTGAGTGGAGGAGGATGGAATCAGAATTAGAAGAACACGGGGGACGTTCCGGAAGAGAAGGAACATCCCCTACTATTTACTGTCGGAAAGTCCATTTTTTGCCATCGGGGAGTATTGATGGCAAAAAAGATCTTGCACAGAGTATGACATTTTGAACTATTGGAGTTTTTCGAGGGGAAATGGCAAAATAAAGCAAAACCGACAGTAAATAGTAGGGGGACACTTTTTTTTATGAGGTAGTGCTGATGATAATAATTATTTATTCTGCTTTACTTTAATGTAAAAAATTGAAAAGTTATATTTATAATTTTCATTAAAGTTAATGAAATCTAAATTCGCTGATATTAAAAATGATTTTGATGCCCTCTGGGTAGAGCATGGATATGGTAACCGCTTCCAGGGCTTTCAGAACCTTATGCGGCTTCGGATTCGGGATATACTGCTGGTTTCAAGTTTATACGATCTCTACCTATTCGAGGAGGACGGTCGTCTTTATGAACTTATCAGAAACGAATACCAGGGGTTAAATTTAAGTCATTCTCCCGAACTTACCAGAGTGTCAAGCGGCAATGAAGCAATTGCCCTTGCCAAGGAAGAGAACAGATTCGACCTTATCATCACTACTCTGCATATAGAAGATATGCCTCCTGTACATTTCGCCAAGCTGATTAAAGAATCAGGACTCAATATTCCTATCGTACTTCTTGCTCATGATAACAAAGAACTGAAGATGCTTCTGTTAAATAAAGACCATCTGGTATTTGATAAAATTTTTATCTGGCAGGGCGACTTTAGAATAATTATTGCAATTGTTAAATATTTTGAAGATGTCATGAATGTTGACCATGATACAAGGATGGTCGGTGTTCAAACTATAATCGTTATCGAGGACAGTGTAAGATATTATTCCTCTTTCCTTCCGATTATTTATACTGAAATTCTAAAGCAGTCGCAAATACTAATTTCCGAAGGTATAAATCTAACTCATAAATTCCTGCGCATGCGAGCTAGACCTAAAATTCTTTTGTGCACTTCCTACGAGGAAGCTTGGGGATATTATGAGCTCTATAAAGAATATATGCTTGGCGTTATTTCGGATATAGAATTCCCTCATAATGGAGTTCAGGACCCACAGGCAGGCATTGAATTTGTAAATAATGTTAAAAATGAACATAGTGATATTCCTATCCTGCTGCTCTCTAATGTGGAGGAAAACAGCCAAAAAGCCCATGAAATAAATGCATCTTTTATCTTGAAAGATTCCCCTACTCTTTTGAATGAATTAAGATTATTTATGAATTATTCCTTCAGCTTTGGCGACTTTGTTTTCAGAACACCCGACGGAAGGGAGGTTGGGAAAGCAGCCGATCTTAAATCGCTTGAAGAACAACTATTAATTGTACCCGAAGAAAGTATTAAATTTCATGCTGAAAAAAATCATTTCTCCAACTGGCTGAAGGCAAGAACTGAATTTTGGCTGGCTCATGAACTTAGACCTAGAAAGGTTTCAGATTATCCTTCCGTTGAAGCCTTAAGAAAAGATCTCATTTATTCTCTTAACGGCTATAGGCATCTCCGTCAAAGAGGCATTATCACCGACTTTGTAAAAGAATTCTTTGATCCTGAATCAAGTTTTGCACGCATAGGTGGAGGCTCACTTGGTGGAAAAGCCAGAGGACTTGGTTTTGTTAATACTCTTATAAATAACTATAACGTTAGGGATAAATTTGAAGATGTTCATATCTATGTCCCCCCCGCAGTTGTAATTGGTACAGACGTATTCGATCATTTTATTGATGACAATTTTCTTAGGGAATTTGCTCTTAACTGCGACAATGACGAAGAAATCACAAGAAGATTCCTTGATGCTGAAAAATTTCCTGAAGATATACTGGGCGACCTTGCGGCATTTCTGGATTTAATCCGTTCTCCGGTAGCCGTAAGATCTTCAAGCCTTCTTGAAGATTCCCAGTATCACCCCTTTGCGGGAGTATACCAGACCTATATGCTTCCAAATAATCACCCTAATCCACTTATAAGGCTGAACCAGCTTCTTATTACTATAAAACGTGTCTATGCCTCTACATTCTACCAGAACACTAAAGGCTATATTAAAATAACTTCTTATCGCCTTGAAGAAGAAAAAATGGCTGTGATAGTTCAGAAAATGGTGGGACATAAACATGAAAACCGGTTTTATCCTGATTTTTCAGGAGTTGGTAAGTCTTATAATTTCTATCCGCATCCGCCCCAAAAGCAGGATGATGGTATTGTATCAGTTGCCCTGGGCCTCGGAAAGATGGTCGTTGATGGAGGTAATACTGTAAGATTCTGCCCCAAATATCCTACCGATCTTATTCAGTTTTATTCTGTTGAAGAAACTCTTAATAGCAGTCAGAGAGAATTTTTCGCGTTAATGCTTGATGGCAATGCAGATTGGGGCTATGTTGCTCATGATATGCTTGTTAAACAATTTGATCTCGCCACCGCCGAAAAGGATGGTACCTTATCTCCAGTTGGTTCAACTTATATGCATGATAATTATGCTATCTATGATGGTCTGTCAAGAAACGGCTTAAGGGTTATTACTTTTGGACCTATTCTTAGAAATAAACTTTTCCCCCTTCCGAATATTCTTGAACTGCTCTTGGATATGGGAACATGGGGAATGGGAACACCTGTTGAGATTGAGTTCGCTGTAAATTTGTTCCCTGATAATGGAAAACCAAAAGAGTTCGGTTTATTACAAATGCGGCCCCTTGTAGTAAATAGGGAACTTGAGGAACTTAATGTTGAAGATTATAATGAAACAGATCTGATTTGCCAAAGCCCTCAGGTCTTGGGGAATGGAATTCTTAAAGATATTTATGATATAATATATGTTGATTATCATCTTTTTGAAAGAGCAAAAAGCCGCGAGGTTGCACAGGAAGTAAAATTATTTAATAATAAAATGATTTCTGAAAAAAGACCTTATCTGCTCATCGGAATTGGCAGATGGGGCTCTCTCGATCCATGGCTCGGTATCCCGGTTAATTGGGAAATGATAGCTGGTGCTAAAGCGATTATTGAAACAGGTTTTAAGGAAATGGCCGTGGCTCCTTCTCAGGGCTCACATTTTTTCCAGAATATTACTTCTTTTATGATCGGATATTTTACTGTTAATCAGCATAATAGTCAGGGATTTTTAAGCTGGGACTGGCTCCTGAATCAGGTTCCTGTGGAATCAATGAAATACACCAAGCATCTGCAATTTGATAAACCTGTTATTATTAAGATGAATGGACAGAAAAATAAAGGCGTTATTCTTAAACCAGGGGGAATTTGAGCCTTAAAGAAAAACCAGAGCAACAAAAGTTAGATGCCTGCCCGCACTGTGGACATAAACTAAGTCCATGGCAGCAGGTTCTGTTAAGTGTCGACCGGGCATTAACCTGTAAAAATTGTTGGTACAGGATCATACTTGATGTTTTTGAAAATGAAAAATCTAATAAAGAAGATTTAAATAACGATAAGGGTCAATAATGAAATCTTATAATTCATTTAAAGTCGCACAACAACAGATTCTCGAAGCTGCTAGGATCCTTAACCTTGATGAAGCAACAATCGAACTTTTAAGTTGGCCTCAAAAAGAAATTAAGTTCACCTTTCCTGTTAAGCTTGATAATGGGAAAGTGAAAATTTTCCACGCCTACAGAATTCAATATAATACAGCTCGGGGACCTGCTAAGGGAGGAATAAGATTTCACCCGGATGAAACTGTAGACACTATAAGGGCTTTAGCTGGTTGGATGACCTGGAAGACTGCGGTTGTTGACCTTCCCCTGGGAGGGGGAAAAGGAGGCGTTGTTTGCAATCCCAAATTATTATCGGAAAGGGAACTTGAAAATCTTTCGAGGGGATATATACGAGCCATTGCCCAGTTTATCGGTGTTGATACTGATATCCCTGCACCGGATGTATATACAAATCCCCAGACTATGGCTTGGATGATGGATGAATATGAAACTATTTTACACGCTCATCAGCCGGGAGTTTTTACAGATAAACCTCAGCAAATTGGTGGTACGGAAGGAAGAAGAGATGCCACGGCTAGGGGCGGTGTTATAACAGTTAGGGAAGCATGCAAAGTCCTTAATGTTGATCCGGCTGGTAAATTTGCTATACAAGGATTTGGTAACGCTGGTCAGCGGGCTGCTTTGCTCCATCATGAATTACTGGGTGCTGGGAAATTGATTGCTGTCAGCGATTCACGAGGAGCTATATATAATCCCGATGGTTTTGATTCTACTGAACTGGTTCAGCATAAACTAAAAACAGGAAGTATAATAAATTTCCACGGTTCTAAACCCATTCCGCATAAAAGTCTGCTCGAATTGGATGTTAATATATTATATCCGGCTGCTCTTGAAAATGCTATTTCTGCGGCAAATGCTAATAATATTAAAGCTAAGATTGTTTGTGAACTGGCAAATGGACCCACTACCCCAGAAGCAGATCTGATATTAAGTAAGAAAGGAATTCATGTAATTCCTGATATTCTTGCAAGCGCAGGAGGTGTCACTGTTTCCTATTTTGAAATGGTTCAGGATAAGTATTCATATTTTTGGGATGAAGATGTTGTACATAAAAGACTGGATCAAAAATTAACAAAAGCGTATCATCGGGTATATGAAGCAGTAAAAGAAAAAAATGTTCATCCAAGACTTGCTGCTATGGTGGTTGGTGTGGCGCGTGTAGCCGAGGCTTGTAAATTGAGGGGATGGGTATAATTAAATTAATATATAACTACTTTATAATTTTGAAAATAAAAAAGATTTCTTTATGTCCAAAACTTATGATATAGCAATAATCGGAGGAGGAATTGTTGGAACTGCGGTTGGTATGTCTCTCCAAAAAGATAAAAATCTTTCGGTAATCCTTATAGAAGCTGAGAATAAATTTGCTCCTCACCAGACGGGAAATAATAGCGGCGTAATCCATTCTGGACTCTACTATAAACCGGGATCATTAAAGGCAAAGAACTGTATAGAAGGCAGAGAATTAATGTACAGATTCTGCGAAGAAAACAACGTTCCATATAATCGATGTGGTAAAATTGTAATAGCCGTATACGATTATGAAGTATCTGCTCTTCATGAATTGGAACAGAGAGGAAGAGAAAATGGACTTAAAGGAATAAGAAAAATATCTAAGGAAGAAATTAAAGTATATGAACCCCATGCGGATGGAATCCTTGGATTATATGTCCCCGAAACTGGAATAGTGGATTATTCATTGGTCACTGAGAAATATGTTGAAATTTTTACAGGATATGGAGGGAAAGTATTAATATCAACAAAATTTCTGAATCTTGTTAGGAAAAATGATGAAATGATCCTCGAAACAAATCAGGGGGAAATAAAGACAAGGGTTCTTGTTAATTGTGCTGGTCTTCAATCCGATAGGGTTGCCCAAAAATGCGGAATAAAACCGAACCTGCAGATAATACCATTCCGTGGAGAATATTTTAATCTCGTAAAAGAGAAAGAATACTTAATAAATAACCTGATATATCCAATACCCGACCCTAAATTCCCCTTTCTGGGGGTTCATTTCACAAGGATGATCAAGGGTGGCGTGGAGGCTGGCCCAAATGCGGTTCTTTCCTTTAAAAGAGAAGGGTATAAAAAATTTGATTTTTCTTTTGAGGACTCGATTCAGATGTTTTCGTACGTTGGATTCTGGAAAATGGCAGCACAGCATTATAAAATGGGGATAAAGGAATTCTATAGATCATTCAATAAAAATGAATTTGTCTCTGCACTTCAAAAACTTGTTCCTGAAATTAAAGGTGCAGATATTTATCCGGGTGGAGCAGGAGTTAGGGCACAAGCCCTGGAATCAGATGGAAAGTTAGTGGATGATTTTAGGATTATTGAGGCAGAGAATATGGTTCATGTACTAAATGCCCCATCCCCTGCTGCAACTGCATCGATTAGTATTGGAAATACTATAGCTGGTTTCGCAAAGAGAAGATATAATGAATCATTAAAATAATTCTTATACCCAACTTCAATTATTATAAGGACATTTAGTAAATTAAAATGTTGCTATTTTGTTTAATTTTTAATGGGATTATAAGTTTAAAAAGGCTTAATTTAAGGAAGGAAAATTATTTTATTCTCGTTTGATGTACTTAATAAAAAAGCCGTTTAAAAACGGCATATTAAATCATAGATTCGATTTAGTGAGCGCGGGTGGTTTCGAACCACCGACCCTCTGCTTAAAAGGCAGATGCTCTACCCCTGAGCTACGCGCCCTTAATTAATTATAAGAATTACTAATATATAAAAATCATTTTTTTATTCCAAATGAATCTTCGTTTAATGGGGTTATAAAAAATAATTATGGCAAAATATTCCAAAATATTGGTCTGTGATGATGACGAAACCCTTTGTTATCTGTTAAAAGAACAACTTCTTGAAAAAGGCTTTTCAGTTGATACTGTCTATGATGGAAGCCTGGCAATTGAAGCGATTAAGAATATGAATTACGATCTTCTCCTTCTTGATCTGAATATGAAAATTGTTAACGGTGAAGAGGTTCTAAAATTTGTTTCGGAATATAATTCATCAATACAGGTCGTTATTCTTACTGCTCAGTCTGATCTTAGGAAAGCGGTGGACTGCATAAGATTAGGAGCTTACGACTTCATTGCTAAACCATATAATTTTGATGAACTTCTGATTACGATTAATCGTGCTCTTGAGCATAAAGATCTTTTAGTAAAAACAACTATTCTTTCAAACCAGGTAAGCAAAAAATTATCAACTAGAATTATCGGTTCTAGCCCGGGACTTCAGAAGACGATAAATCTTGCTAACAAATCTGCATTATCAGATTCTAATATTCTAATAGAGGGCGAGACCGGTACCGGAAAAGAATTGTTTGCTGAATATGTTCATAAATATTCTTCTAGAAACGATAAACCTTTCGTAATTATTAATTGTGCCTCTCTTCCTGATCAGCTGATTGAGAGCGAGCTTTTCGGACATGAAAAAGGAGCCTTCACTGACGCTAAATCCACTAAACAGGGTTTAGTCGAAATAGCGCATGGCGGCACTCTTTTCCTGGATGAGATTGGAGAGCTAAGTCTTTCACTTCAGCCAAAACTCTTAAGATTCCTTGAAAATGGCGAATATAGGAGAATCGGAGGTGTTACTAGTCTTACTTCCAATATCAGGGTAATTAGCGCTACAAACAGAAATCTTCTTCAGGAAACTGATAATAAAAAATTCAGGCGGGACCTTTTATTCAGGTTGAATGTGATTACATTAACTATTCCTCCACTTCGGGATAGAAAAGAAGATATTTTAATCCTTGCAAACCATTTCCTTGAAACCAAATCTCCTATCCGGTCCCCCAAGAGGCTTACACCACACGCCGAAGATGCACTTCTTCAATATGATTACCCCGGAAATATAAGAGAACTTGAACATATTATTGAAAGAGCTCTCATTTTTGCCGAAGGAGATTTGATTCATACAGAGGACCTGAATCTTCCTCGATCATCTTCCATTGTTGAAATTCTTTCTGTGACGAATGATGAGACCATGGATGAAAACAATATTCTTTGCATGGATGAACTTGAAAGATTACATATTACCAAGGCTCTGAAACACTTTCATTGGGATAGAAAACAGACAGCTAATCAGCTTGGAATTAGTCAGAAGACACTCTATACTAAAATTAAAAAATATGAGATTAAACAAGAATAAATTTCATGTATGATAATTTATTGCTCTTAAATTCTGCTATCATATATTTTGAGGCGGAGCGAAGTGCAATAGCTATAGCAGATGGTGATTTTAAATTAGTGTGGTTTAATAAACCATTTAAGAATTTATTAAATCATAAAAGATTAAAGGGGATATCATTATTTAAATTATTTGGTATAGTTGATTCTTTAAAACTTAATCGTAATGAAATACATTTTCTTCCTCTTCCCTCTTTAAATTCAAATCTTAAAATAATTCCTGTAAATGAAAAAAAGAATGCTCCAAAAAGATTTATAATTAAAGTTGAACCATTCGAAAAAAATAATGCTGTAGAATTTGATGATGAAATACTTCAGCATAATCTGCGGTTTCAAAAAGAACTACAAAATACATTATCTCTTCTGCTAAAGGAAAAATCCTTAAAGGTAATTACTGATGAACTCATTAAAAGGTGTGTCCTTATAGGCAAAGGAAACTTCGGTCTTGTTATATTCCATAATGAATTAAATAAATATACTTTTCAGTATTTTGATCCTGGAAATATTTTATCGAACACACAAGATATTGAAAAAGAAATAAATGCAAATTTTTCCTTTCTGAGCAAATGGTTTTCAGTAAATAAAAAATCCCTTGTCGCTTTGAATATGAGCGATAATATGGGCTATAACATTGCAAGGATTTTTCAATCACAGGCCTTAATCCTTACCCCCTGTTTCTTCGACAACAAGCTCCTTGCAACAATTATTACTGGTAAATTAAACGACAGTTTTTCACCACTTGAAATAACTAATATTGAACAATTTGCTGCTATTCTTTCATTTTCCATAAGCAGTATTAAAACCCGGGAACTAAACGACGCCCTTGAAAGTAGGTTATTGCAGGTACAAAAATTTGAAACTATCGGAAAACTTTCCAGCGGTATGGCACATGATTTTAATAACTTGCTTTCAAGTATTTTTGGCAGTCTTAATCTTCTGAAGAGGGGGGGGCCTATTAGGGAAGATTATATTAGACTTCTTGATAATATTGAAAATTGTTCCATAAGAGCACGGGATTTAACAAAAGGACTTTTATCCTTTGGTAAACCTAACTCTAAAAGAAAAGAACTTGTAAAACCAAATGATCTTCTAAATGAAATTTATAAAGTAATAACTCAGACTTTCCCCAAAAGAATAAATATTGAATGTAAAATTGCGGACTCTCTATACGATATTCTTGGCGATAGTACTGAAATTTACCAGGTAATGTTAAATCTTTGTGTCAATGCAAAGGAGGCAATTGGGGAAAAGGGAACTATTACCTTAACGGCACACAACATTACAATTAATGAAAAAAATGTTATGCGGTTTCCTTTGTTTAAAAAGGATAATTATGTTCATATTTCCGTTAGTGATACTGGTTCTGGAATAAAAGAGGAAAATATATTAAAGATTTTTGATCCTTATTTTTCTACTAAAATTAAAGATACTGGTTCGGGTTTAGGTCTTTATGTAACTTATGGAATTATAAAAGCACATCAGGGGTATATTGAAGTAACTAGTAAGAAAGATGAAAAAACCACTTTCGAAGTCTTCCTTCCGTCTTTCGAACCAAACGCAATAAAAAAACCAGTGGATGAAAATAAGATCATTCTCCTTGCAGATGATGAAATTATGTTGAGAGACCTTTTGGCTGATCTTCTCGAATCAAATGGATTTAATATTATTACAGTATCTTCCGGTATGGAGGTATTAACAGTTCTTACAGAAGAAATAAAAGTGGACCTGATAATAATTGATTATAATATGCCGGAAATGAACGGACTTATGTGTATTCAACGTATAAGAGAATTAAATTTCAAAATGCCTATAATTTTATCAACTGGGAGTCTTAACTTTGAATCAAAGATTGATTTGCCAAAGTTTGGGATAAATAGCCTTCTCAATAAGCCTTATGAGTTTGATGCAATGATGTCCACTATTAAAAAATTAATCTGAAATTTTTTCCTTATCTGTTTGTACATCAACCATCCTGATATTCTTAATATATTCCGAAAAAACTGGTCGTTTAATTGCGTTAAGTTGATTAAGGATGTCCGTAATTTCTTTAATGGCTATATCTATGTAGTTAAGTTTCTTCAGAACCGCTTCCCGGGATATTTCGTCTTTATTAATCTCCCTTTTTATAGCCGTAGAAGACAGACTCATCAGGGTAAGAGGTTGTTTTATTTTATGGTTTGTGGTTACAACCGTAGCAGAAAAAATATTTCTCTTTTCAGCTTCGATAAGCAATTTATGAGCTTCATTTAATTTTAATGCCGAGCGAACTCTAGCTATTAGTTCAATTCTCTCAAATGGTTTTTTTATATAATCAAATGCACCTGCTTCAAGACCTTCTTTCGTATCTTCAGCTCCTGATTTCGCTGTAACCAGGATAATTGGAATATTTAAAGTAATCGGGTTTAGGACCAAGACTTTACATACTTCTATCCCGTTTAGATCAGGCATCATCACATCCAGAAGTATTAAATCAGGAATTTCCTTAATAGCTTTTTCAATTCCTGACTTTCCATCATATGATGTTATTACTTCATATCCTTCGCGTTCAAGTCGGTCTTGAAGTAAAAATACATTTTCAGGTAGATCATCTATTACCAAAATTTTTGACATATCAGCTTAACTTTAAATTCATAAAAACTTTTTTAATTTTCATAGAAAGTATTCCCGCATTGATCGGTTTTGGAACATAATCATCAAATCCATTACGGAGAATTACTTCCTTATCCTCAAGCATCGCCTTTGCTGTAACAGCAAAAACAGGAATATGTGCCCACTTTGGATGCATCTTGATTTTAGTTATGGTTTGGAATCCATCCATTTCTGGCATCATTATATCTAGCAGAATTATATCAGGAGTTACCTGTTCGAGCATATTTAGACATTCATTGCCTCCTTTTACAAGGTAAGTTTTACAGTTACATGACTCCAGGATTTCATTAATTGTGAAAAGAGTATCTGGATCATCATCGACTACAAGTACTTGACCTATATAATTATGTTTAGTCTCTTTGATTAGGAAATTTTCTTCACCTGAAGGAGCTTTTTCATATCCATCCAGCTTATTTTCTGAAGCTAAATAGAATTCATGAGATCTAATCCTATCCCTTACTATTTTCAATATATCAAGAGGGTGCCCCTTAGTTGTAACTGTAATCCTTTCTACTATTTTGTTCAAGGTATCTTTTTCCTCTTCTGTTATATCTTTTGTACTGCTAAGGATTATTGGGATGTGCTTCGTTTCTCTGTTGGTTTTAAGTTTATTGGTAAGAGTAACCCCATCTATCTTGGGCATAATTAGATCAATAATAAGAAGATCGGGCTGAGTTTCCAGTATTCTGCTGAAGGCTAATTCACTTTCTTTTATATAATCTATTCTTATATCTTTATTTTTAAATTCGTTTTTGAAATTCTCGAATTCAAGCTCATCGTCATCTACAATTGTTATTTTCTTGATTCTTTTCTTTGCCATATTCTCAAGTTTTGTAATCGTAATAAATAGTAACTCAGAATTGAATGGCTTTACTAAATATTCGAAGACTCCAAGATCATAGCCTATGTTTTTGTCCCCCAACATTGAAACAAGGATTATTGGAATATCTATCGTAGCACTATTGCTCTTAAGCTCCTTTAATATTTCCCATCCATTTTTTTGAATGAGTATAATATTTAGGATAATTATAAGTGGATGTCTTTTAATTGCTTCATTTATACCTTGCACACTATTACCAGCATAAATCACCTCATAGCTGCGGGAAATCAAATATTGTCCGATAGTATCTCGTGGTCCTGGATTATCATCAATGATCAGGATCGGATTTTTTCTATTATCAAATAATTTGTCGACATTTAACTCTGGCTTACTTTCTTGTTCAATTTTCTCAATAAAGTTTAGTGGAATTACAAAAGTAAATGAAGAACCTATCCCGGACTTACTTGAAACACTTATTGATCCTTGAAGCAAATCAGCAATCTTCTTGCATATCGTAAGTCCAAGCCCAGTTCCACCATATTTTTTGGTGATGGTCCCGTCAACTTGCCTGAATTCATCAAAAATAACTTTCTGGTCATTTTCTGTAATTCCAATTCCTGTATCAGTAACAATAAATATTAATTTCTTGTTTTCTGCTGCACTTATCTTTAACTCAACATATCCTGATTCGGTAAATTTAATCGCATTCCCCAAAAGATTAATTAAGACCTGGGTGACCTTGCCTCTGTCGGTATTTATAATTATTGATGTATGTGTGTCTTTATTAACCCTAAACTCAATTTTTTTATCCTTAAATAATGGGCTTATTGAATGCTCCACTTCTTTAATTAAATCATCAAGCAGCATATTCTCTTCATGAAGTTCCATTTTACCAGCCTCGATCTTTGACAGATCAAGAATATCATTAATCAGACTCATTAATCGTTTGCCACTTCTTAAAACTACCTCTATTCTTTCTCTGTTTTTCCCAATTAAATTGGGTTCTTCAAGCATCAATTCTGTAAGACCTAGAATGGAATTCATTGGAGTGCGTAATTCATGTGACATGCTGGCAAGAAACTGAGATTTTAGTTTTGTTAATTCTTCTGCCTTCTGTTTCTGAATTTCAAGTTCTTCTGCTTTTTCTTTTAATTTTTTGTGAAGATCAACTAAAGTTTCGTTCTGTTTCCTTATTTGAATATTTTGCTTCTGGGAATCTTCATTGAGCTGTTTCAATTCCGTTACTAGTTTTTCAAGCTGAACAAATGCTATCGCATTTGTCAACCCAATGGCCAGTTGTTCTTGAATATTATTTAAATAATCCTTTGCCTCACTACCTGGCTTTTCTGCTCCACTTAATTCAAGTACTGCTATTACCTTATTATTATATACGATAGGAACCAATATGAGATATTTAAGATCTATTCTTATTGCGCCTGTTTTTATCGAGGGAGGGTTTTCATTAAATTCTAATTCTATTAATTCTTTCTTGTGTATTACATCATTTATAAAATTTGAATCAACAAAGCTATGTCCTTTTTCTATTCCGAATGAACTAGCTATTTTAATACCATCCTCTTCAACGGTGTACAACGCTCCTATAATAAAACCACATATGTTGATGATTTTGCCTAAGGCAGCATCCGATATTTCTTTTAATGATGGGTTCTGATTCAACATAGTAATGAAATCTGAATATTCATTCTTTGATTTCTGATTCTTTTCAAGTTCGGTTACCATCAGGTTAAAAGCAGTGGCAAGTTCTCCTATCTCATCTTTACTTTTAATGGAAATTTTATTCTGAAAATCTCCTTTTTTAATCACCTCGGTAGCTTTACTTAAATCTGAAATCTGCTTCCTTATTTTGTCAGTAAACAAAAGGGTAAGTATTAGAGAAATTAAAATCCCTGAAAATCCGATAGTGATTAGAATATTTTTTAAGCTTGATCTTAAATCGACCGCTTCATTTAAAGTTGTAAAAACAAGAAATTGAAAATTATTATTCAGCTCTCCAACATTTGAAGAAGGTTTACTTAAGGAAACAAGAATATCCGTAACTTCATCTTTCTGAGAGAAAACTTCAAAATTGTTTTTTAAAGCGAGATCCTTGTAAGCCTTATTTAGCGAGAAAAGGAATTTTTGGTTTTGGGATTCATTTGATGATTCGTAAACTGTTTTATTCAAGACTAATGCAATATCTGCTCCAATTCTTTTTGAAAACTCATTTAGTGTGTAAGAGTCTATTATTCTTCCATAGTAATAAGTGGAGCCGTCTTCATTTTTATAAGTCTTGGTAACCGCAAACGGGTTGTCAGTTAAAAATTTTTCTAATGAAAATATTTTATCTGGAACATAAACATTTTCTTTATAAGATTTATTGATTATAACTGTTGAGGGATTAGTTTTAAAAATAAAATCTATATTTTTCTCAAATAACTGTTGGGAAGAAAATTTCTGGTTTATCCCGTTTTTCAAAAGGTATAAGAAATCTTGCTCGGTGTTGTCAATTGATTCCCTGTATACATAAATAAAATCGTTAGTTGAATTTAGAAGGTATTTTGAATGTTGAGATGTAAGAACGCTGTACATTATCGAATAAAAAGCGAAAGCAGCACTTACAATCACTAAAAAGACAATCGCGAAATTAATAATAAGAATTCTATATGTAATCTTCATAACCTAAATATCTTTTTGCAGAACCTTTCTAATCGTTATCAATAACTCATCTAGATCATAAGGCTTATTTATAAAATCACTAGCTCCCATACGTGCGGATTCGATTGCACCTTTCACGTCAGCATATGCAGTTAATACTATTACTTTAACTTTTATTTTTTTCTCATTTAATTCCCGCAGGACATCAAATCCATCTTTCCCGGGCATTTTTAAATCCAGAAGTATTAAATCCACATTGTGCCGTTCAATATATGGGAATGCATCGTCGCCGGTATTAACAAATTCTACCTCATAACCAACTTCGACTAATTCTTCCTTAAGAACAGTACAGAGATCAAAATCATCATCAATAATTAAAATTGATTCCATGTGATTCCTTAATTATCTTTTATTGGTGTTTGCGGTGATTCATCGAATTGATAGATCTTAATTTTATTTTCATAATTTTTTAACTCATTTTTAACAGGATTAGTTGAATGCAATCCGGTCAACCGTTCTTTTAAGGTGGGTATTAATTCCGCTTTAATTGATATTATAAGTTCCTTTTTATTTGTTATAATATCATCACTTCCGAAGATGTACCTTAGCCCAAAAAACCACCAGGGAAGATCTTTCAAAAATGGTATCCCATTTCTTATCTTGGTCTGATCATTTTCATAAAGTCCCCCAATTATTGTTTCCTCTCCGTTCAGTAGAATGACCTGTGAACTTGCTGAAGTTTTTTGTACTGTTGTAGTAGTAGGATCAGGAGTAAATGAACTTCTTTCAACTCCAATACTTAGTAGAATATAGTCAACACCATCCTCTTTGTATACATATGGGGTAACTTCAATTATTGCACCTGTAGAGAAAAAGCTTTCAATAACGTTTCCCGCAAAATCTTTTTGCTTAATCGAAAAATCAGTACCAACCTGAATTCTTCCTTTTACCCTATCTCGTGTTGTAATGTTGGGACTTGCTATAATCTCACCAATGTTTTGAGTTTCAAATGCCCTGAATATAGCTGTTGCATCTCCAAAGAATCCCCCCATATCGAAACTTGTGGTAGCATTTAACTGATACCCCTGAGTTGGAGTAGTGGTGGTTCCACCTGTCGTGGTCCCAGTAGTGGTCCCTGTCGTGGTTGTCGACTGTATCGGATTCCCTCCATTACCACCCACATTTAAACCATTCTTTGAAAGAAGAAGCTTCCAGTCGACTCCAAGCTGCTTTTCAGCATTTAGATCTGCTTCAAAGAATACTGCGGATATCTTAACTTCACGGGAATCTACAGACGCATATGTTGATTCTGTCCTCTGTGGTGGAACAGTTTCATTTTTTCGTTTAATAATTATAACATCTTCTTTTTCTTCGTACATTAGTCCTTTCATCTGAACAAGTGCAACTAAGGCTTTATCATAAGGTATATTTGTGAGTTCTATCCCTAATGGGTCATTTATTTGAACAGTAGATACAATTTTTTTACCTTTTGCTTTTTCACTTACTTTGCTTAATAGCTCTATTGCTTGTTGGAATGTAAGATTGGGAGATAATGAAACAATTTGATCTTCGGGAATATTTCCTTGTATCTGTCGTTCTAAATATTTTTGCGGGAAACATAATGTCCCCATAAGAAATACTAATATAAATAATAATTTTATTTTCATATTCAAACTCACTGATTTTTCTTATTTACTTCTTTATCTATTCCAAGTTCAACTCTTTCAATTATTCCTCCTTTATTCAGAATAAAACCCACTGAATTATGTTCATAATCTATCTTTGTAAGATACCCGAGATAAACCTGCTCACCTTCCCATAACAAATACGTATTTCCCTTTGTGTCCGCCAGAAAAGCTCCTTCGGGAATAAGTGCAAGGAGTTTTGCTCCTTGAACATCTAATAATTCATCTACATTAGGAGGAATTTGAGTGCGGATTAAAGGATAAAAAGCATCACGTTTTAGTTCTGTAAAAAGATTATTTTCAACAAAAGTGTTCGTAGTAAAGCGATTATCCATTGAGAAAAAAACATCAACATTGGCAGAAAAATTTACTACAAAATTAGGTATTCCCTCTTTATTGGTCGAAATCTGATTCGTCAATGTTAAGGTTTTTATTTTTTTAAGCTCCTTACTTTGCTCAATCGAATAAATTAGTTTATATATATCATTATATGGCCCATTGCCAGTAATTTTATAATCAAAATATGAAAACTGCTTATCTTTTTTCTGATCAATAAATTCAACATCAATTTGGGTGTTTGGTGAAAACCCTACGCTTATTACATTTATAAAATTGTAAAATTTGATTGAAGACAAATTCTGGGGAATATTAAATTTTCGGGCAGCCAATATAGAATTAAGTGCTGCTGCTTTTCTTTCCAGATCTTGCAATAACCCGTTCAACTGGTCTGTGTTATAATTAACCGATTCTAATGTCCTCAATTTGTTCTTGTTTTCATTTAGTTTTCCACGTTGGAAAACTAGGATATAACTACCCCCGATTAATAGTATTAAAACCATCAAACCAATAAGTCCCAGGGTATTTTTTAATTTCCTATTCATAATGTGTTTTTGTAATACCCTGAAATATTAAAAACTATACTAAATTTGTATGTGTGTTTTTCTAAAAGGGCCTCATAGTGAACACTCTTTAATTGTGCATTCTCAAGATAATACGCAAAATCTGTTAATACATTTTTGTTAAGTGAATAACCTTCTAAAACTACCTGATCGCCTTCCTCTTTGGTTAACTTGGTTATCCAAAGATTGGGATTATTGCTTATAAACTCTGATATTTTTGACATAACTACCGACCAGACTCCTGATCCACTTGATGCTGAATCAAGAATTTTCTGCGTTTGATCAAATCCGCTTATCTTATTTTGTATGTCCGAAATTCGGGATAATATCTTCTGATGCTGCCGTTGAAGAACTGTTTTGTCTGAAATTTGTGCATCTAAATAATTGATCTCTTTCTGATTTTTAAGCGTCCAATATGTAATCAAAAGGGAAGCAATAAAAAGAAACGGAAGCATAGCATAACCATGCCAAGCAAACTGAAAAAATTTCTGATCTTCTTTTACATATTTCGGTAGAAGGTTTATGCCTATGTGAAGCTTTTCCAAACCATCAAAGTAATCATTTGCTACAGCAATCGGAACGCTGTAAGATGAAAATATTTCCTTTGCCTTATCATCTAAATCAGAAAGATCAACGTCGTCAAATTCAAGCCTTGAAACATTAGCCTCTGGAAATGTTCCATAAAAAGATAATATAAGGTTTTCACTGTCATCTTCACCACACACAATAATATTATCAAGTGATGAAATACCCCCATTTTCCATCTCGAGTAATATTTTAGAAAAATAAACATCATATGTATTAAGATTTATAGTCCCAATGTCAAGGGTGGAGCCTATATGCTTAAGTTTCCTCCCTTGAAGAAATATTAACTTACTGTATTCTTTACCTATGTAAACAATAAGCGAGTTATCATCAGGAAAAAATTTCCCTTTTTTGGTTATATAATAAGCCAGCGATATTTCTGCACTTTTAACAGCCGGTATTTTATAATATCGTTTCCCGTTAAAATGTGCTAACGAATTTACCATCTTTATGCATTGAACTTCTCCGCTTAGAAATACAGATAAAATTGATTTATCTGCTAGTTCTATGTAATCTAGATTTTCTTTGCTTATTTTGACATTCTTGGTCTCCTGAATATCAAGGATAATCTCCTTAGTTAACTTTGACCCCGTTTCTTCCTTTGTGCCTTCAAATATATGATAATAAATAGCGGGTTCTGTTAATGCAGGCAAAAACAAACAGTTATTAAGGTTTATTCCTTTTAATGAAGATATAATTATACTTTGACTTGCCTGAGCGGAACCTGAATCCCCTTTGCTTATCTTATCAAGCTCTAAATCTTCCCCATCCAAATTTAAACTGGATAGACCATCTTCAAGAACTAGGGAGGGCTGGATTATATCGAAGGAAGTTGTTCTAAGTACCTTTAATTTTTCCTTTTCCTTAACAACTACAGCTATTTTTGTATCGTTTCCTTCGCAATATATACAAACAAGTGGCTTCAATTATACCGCCGTTAAATTTTGTTGAATTCTCGTTTTATTATTTGCATATGCAATCGCTGTTTCAAGGGAAATTTTCTTGCTTAAATATAACCTTTTTAAATCCTGTTCCATAGTAATCATTCCTTGTGGTCCCCCCTGATTAATCATCAAATAAATTTCGCTTGTATTATTATTTTTAATTGCTGCCTTAACATTATGATTGACAAGTAAAACTTCTTTTGCCAATACTCTTTGACCATCAAGGCTTGGTATAAGTTTTTGTGATACTACAGAAATAAGAACATCTGCAAGTCTGTTCCTTACTCTATCCTGTTCGTTTGGGTGTACCTCCGCAATTATCCTGTCTATAGACTCAACTGCTGAAGAGGTGTGCAGTGTCGAAAATACTTTGTGCCCCGTGTCGGTAACCTCCAATGCTGCTAAAATTGTATCGGGATCCCTCATTTCTCCTATAACAATAATATCAGGATCCTGCCTTAATGCTTGTGTCACCCCATCTTTAAACGAAGCTACATCTCGCCCGACCTCTCTATGTTTAATAATAGAAATATTGGACTTATGAACATATTCAATTGGAGAAGAAATTATTACTATATGAGCGGGATCCATTTTGTTGTGTGCATCTATAATCGAATCAAGTGTTGCCGATTTACCTGATCCTGTAATTCCCGTTACAAGTGATAGGCCATGTTTTATATATGTATGACTCATCGTTTTTATAACATTTGGATGAAATTCCAGTGATTCGATTGGTCGTAGTTGATTATTAATCGCCCTCATGTTAAGAGCTAATGTATCCAACTCAAAATATGCATTTGCCCTGAATCTTACTATTTCATTTTTCCTTTCGTATAGGAAAGAATAACTAAAATCAAGATTATGCGTAGTTGATAAAACTTTTAATTGAGTGGTATTTAGCAAGGTAAGGATTATTAGTGCAGATTCATCCTCCACAAACATTGGAAAATCCTTAACTCTTTCTTTTTTGCCATATATTCTAAGCCAGATAAATCCACTGTTTCCATGCCCCCCTAATTCTATATCTGAGGCATCCCTTTCAATCATGGAGGTTAAAAGTTTGTTTACAAGATTCCTAATTCCGATTTTGTCTTCAGGTCTAAGCTTATCAAGATTTTCAAATAAATAGGTTATCCGATTAAGCCCTATTAAAGAAGCTGGAATTGTATTTACAAAACTCTTTAAGACGGATTTTTGATCTTGTATAGCCACAGATTATTTATTTTTAATAATTGTAATTTATAGCTCTAAAGTTATAAAGACAAGAAATTTAATAAAGAAAATATATTAAGTAGAATCTATATGACTCTGAATATATATGAGTAAGTCTTATTAGACCTATTCTTCCGATGTTGAAGCTAACACTTCTTCAATTGATGTTAATCCAAGCTTCACTTTTTCCAGACCTGCTTCTCTAAGGTTTAGGGAACCATCTTTCTTTGCCTGGATTCTGATTTTTTCTTCATCAACATCTTCCCCGGATTTTACTATTATCTGCCTAAGTTCTTTTGTAAAATATAGGGCTTCGTGAATTGCTAATCTTCCTTTAAAACCAACACCGTTGCACTTTTCGCATCCCTTAGGTTCATAAACATTATAATTTTTCCATTCAGCGATATTCAAACCTGCGGCTTTCATTATTGCATCATCATAGTCACTTACTCTTTTTTTGCAGCTAGGACATAATCTACGTACTAATCGTTGTGCGACAATAAGGTTTATGGCATACGCGATCAAGAAAGGTTCAATTCCCATTTTATAAAGACGGGCTACAGCACTTGGGGCATCATTAGTATGAAGCGTTGAAAATGTAAGATGCCCGGTATTTGCCAATTTGATCGCAACATCGGCTGTTTCTTTATCTCTCATCTCACCTACAAGTACAATATCTGGATCATGACGAAGAATAGATCTGATGGCTTGTTCAAAATTCATTTTGAAACCAATTTTTAGCTGACGGGCCCCTTCAATTACATATTCAACTGGATCTTCGACAGTCAATACATTAACTGTAGGATCGATTACCTGATATAGTGCAGCGACGAGGGTTGTACTTTTTCCACTTCCCGTAGGGCCTGTTAAAATTACCATGCCTTGCGGTTGATTGATAGCTTTGTTAAATGCATCTTTGGAATAACCCATCAGCCCAAGTTTGTCAAGATCTCTTATTACTTTCCTGTCATCAAGAATTCTTATAACTATGCTTTCAAATTTATTTTTAAGTTCAGTTCCTACCATTGGTAAAACTGAAACTCTGAAACGAATTATATGACTATCTATTTCTCTTTGAATAAATCCATCCTGCGCCATCTCCCTTTCAAATCTGTCCATACCTTTTGAACGGTCTTTCACTACAGCTACAACTGCTTCAGGTAGGGTGCCATCCTGTACGTGCCAGACTTGTAAATTACCATCGATCCGGAAAAGTATATCTGTTTTATTTCCAGATTTTGGGACAAAGTGAATATCACTTGCTCCCATCCGGACCCCCTCTACCAAGGCTCCTTCCACTAAATTAATTAATGCGCTTTTGTTTATCTCTGAATCAAGTTCCTGTTCATCAAGACTGTTCTCGTCTTTATCAATCTGAAGCTCGCCAACAGATTCTTTCATCATCTTCAAGTAGACGTTCTCTGGTGGAAGTATGATTTGTATTAATTTCTCATAATCTTTTTTTCTTATATATATTACTTCATATTTTTTAGCATTTAGTCCGAACGCAATTTTAGGAATATTTCTATCGGTGGGATCGATGGCAGCTAATATTAATTTGTCTTTTATTCTTTCATCAAACATAAAAGGAATTATTTTATGTTCCAGTATCTGTCCTTTTAAAATATCTCCGGAACCAATGATCATTTGTTTGATTGAATCGAGCCTTTGTGAAGTAAATTCCTCCGGTTTCGTGTCAAGTTCTCTAAACGCATATAATATTGCTACTTCCCTAAAGATTGCATCATGATCATAACCAAAATCCTGTACTAAAATTTGTGCAAGATTTCTTTTAATTTTAGTTTTGTCATTCGCTTTGGAATTTAATGCTTTTTCAAGCATAATTGCATCTATTATTCCTTTTTTGAAAAGGAGATATCCGATTTTATCTGTCATTTCAAGATTAGTTTCAATCATGCTATATTTCTTTCAATTTTAATATCGTTATTTGTGCTGGGTGTTTTGGGCCTTACGGTTGCAGTTTCAGCTGATACTAAAGTTAATAAAATCATAACTACCATGATTATCATAGCAATAAAAACCTGGATTAATTCAATTAGATTTTTAAGTTTGTATACCGTTTCACTTTCATAATAGTTAGCTAACTGAAGAGATGTATTCTTTATCGTTCCTGTTTCTTCACCAGAATGCAGCCTGGAAAGTGCAGTTTCCGTAAATACTCCACTTGCAGTAAATGCATCTGTAATCCCTGTTCCTTTGTGAATCATTAACGGTATGGCAATATTCTTTATTCTATCTTCAAAATATTTGTTTCCTGTTGCCTCAGCTGCTATTCTTATAGGTTCAATACTTTCAGCAGAACCACTGTATAATGTGTAGAATACTCTGCAATATACTTCAATCAGGGTTTTATGGATCAATGAACCTAATGTTGGGATTTTCAATATATACTGGTCAAAAATATAACCACCTTTTTTCGATTTTGCAAAACGCCATAGAAAGATAGCTGGTGCAAAAAGAATAAATGCAACAAGATATTTATAAGTAATTAAAAAATCACTCATTTTTAGAGTAAAGGCTGTCATAGGAGGAAGGTCGATGCCGAATCTAACAAACAATTTCGCAGTTTCGGGAAATATATATCCTACATAAAAAAGAACAGCTAAAAAGAGAACAAAGATTGTCACTGCTGGTGTTATAAGAGCACTTTTTAGATTTTTTTTGAATTCCTGTCTTCTTTCAAGGAATTTTGCAGTTGCTTTATATATTTCTGTCATGTTGCCACTTTTGGAAGCAAGCCCAAGCATATATGCAGTAAATTTTCCAAAAACTGATTGATACTTCATGAAGGTCGCTTCACTATCTGCTCCTTTTTTAAGATCATTGTTTATTTCCTTGAGAGTTTCTCTTAATGTTTTGTTACTGGTATCATTTATTAAAAGAGTTAGTATTTCGCCATATGCCAATTTTTGGTCGAGGAGTTCAGCACTGATTTTTACAAAAGTAACTATCTCCGTCGTTGGTGGTGTTGCCTGAAAATCGATTAATTTTTTATTGACATTTAAAACTTCATAACCAAGACGAGAAAGGGCATCTTCAACTTCTTTTTTTGTAAAGGCTTTCTGTTCCCCCCTGAATGGCTGGTCCTTCCCTTTTCTAACTCGGTATAGAAAGGTTGATTTCTTTTCAATATTCCTGATTTTTAATTGATTCTTTTCGGCTAACCTTGTTATTTTCTTTTTCCCTTCAAGAGAAGAAACAGCGGTTAAAGAACCTATTAACGTTTGTCCATTTAATTTTTCTGCTGTAAACCTAAATTCAACCATACGATCCTTTAAAAAAGAATAGGCTGATAAAATATACTCATTTTATCAGCCTGGTAAAAATACTAACTAATGAAATTACAAGTATTTAAAATTAGTTTGTTTTAGTAATCGTAATGGTTGTCGGTGTTACAGCTGCAGTATGAGCGATTTTACTACCGTTATACATTTCATTACCTGTACCAACTATTGAAACAGTCTGAGCTGCTACAGTTGGAACATATACACCATTAGGTGTTGTATCGAGCTTTGTACCAGCAATCGACCATCCTGTGAAAGTATTTCCGCCGCCGCCCATTGCGGCTGGTTTTCTGTAATATTGTTGAGCCATAGCTCCTAAATTGGTTAGATCGGCTACTACGCCATCTCTGTTAGCAGATACTGCGTTAGCGCTAAATAAATTTATTCCTACTACTACAGCGATACCAACTACGATAACGCCGAGAACGATGAGAAGAAGTTGCTGTTGACCCATGAATCACTCCTGTAATATGTTATTTGTATGCTAATTAATTATTTGTGTTTTATAATTATCCTGATAAACTGAAATCTGTACTTTTACAGAATCTGTGCCATTAACTATATCATTTCCCGTGCCAATAATTAAGACACTGTCACTGAAAATTATCACCGAATAATCTCCGGTAGCAGTTGTTGTTAAAATTTCTGGAATTGACCAACCTGTAAATGTATTACCACCACCCCCTAAGTTGGAAGGTCTTTTATAATATTTCATGGCATCCATTGCTAAATTACCACATTCGTTTATAAGTAAATCTCTCTTTGAATCAATTGCTTTTTGTCTAAAAAGTGTAATAGAAAAAATTATTGCGATACCAATAATTATCGTTGCTAAAACAATTAATAGCAACTGCTGTTGACCCATTTTATTCCTTATAAAATTTAATTAGACATTGATTCTAAACCTTCTTCATATGAAAAGATGTGCCATATATTGTCCATTTAATTTCCCATTACATGTTGATTATTTTTTATTTGAATAAGTGGCGGTAATAATTACACGTAATTATTACGAATTAAAGGTAATTATTGCCAACACTCTTAAAAATGTCCACAAAACAATTATTTTAATCTGAACGGCTTGAAACCCAAGAAAAGCTAAATAAGGTGATTAATTTTTATGCTATAAAATTATAAGGTTTATTCAACTCCTTTAATAATCGTCGTTTTCATGATCCCCAAATTAAGCTATTCGTGCTTTTTCAAGAAGTCAATTCCCAATGCATATGTTTACAAATCCCTACATAATTTTCATTAATTCCTCTTCGTAATAATTTCGATAATAGTAAATTTTAAAAATATTCGTATTTTTACGCAATATTAAATTGTCGTAATTGATACTCATTTCTGGTAGATTTTGCTTATTTCTGTTTTACCATAGTGGGATGCCGGCTAAAAAAAGAACGGCCGTATGATAAAAGACCTAAAGTATAGCAGGAAATTCATTAAAGATAGAACGAGACCGATAGAGATCTTTTCGATAAATCTTGGCAATAGCAAATTTAATTTTATTAAAAAATAGTTCAAGGAATTTCCAATGAATAAAAACTACGTTTTTCTACCCCTTCTAATGATATTCGGATTGTTACTTGCTTCATGCAAAAATAAAAACCCAGATATTAATCCTTTAACACCCAATCCCATTGGAAACATCTATGTTTCTTCTACTCCGGTGTCAGCACAAATATGGCTCGATGGAACAAATACTGGGAAGATCACACCTGACAGCGTTATTAATTTAACTGCAGGCACTCACATCATCATTCTTAAATTAACAGATTATTTAAATGATACTGTTTCAGTAAATGTTCAGGATGAGTCGCACATTACCCTTAATCGAACTCTTCTAAGTGATAAATCGGTTACTAATTACGGGCCTATAACAATTTGGGCTACTATAGTAGATTCTGTAATATTTCCAAGGGGAATCATATTAAAGGCAGGAAGATCTTCTCTGCTTGCATCGGGTGGTAAAGATTCGGTTGATATTTATTATTCAATTAATGGATTAGTAATAAACACCTCGTCCAGTATTATCAATAATAGGAGCACTTCTTTTTTTGTAGGATTGTCTACAAATTTAAATGATAGTATTGAATCCCCTACAGTACTAGACAGTTGGGTAATACTGGTTCAGAATTCACAAACGAATTATTTTTTCCTTTATGATTCTGATTCTCATTATTCAAAAATGATTATAACTGAAAGCGGAAGCAGTACATCAACAAGTCCTGCCTGGATAAAAGTACAATGGCTTTATAATAATAAACAGAATGACCGTAGATTTTAGTTAATAATCAAATATTAAATGTCTGGTTTTTTTAAAAATTCGGCATCTTTAAAGGAATTTAACTTTTAGATTTAGGTATAAATTTTTTATTATAAATTATTACTTTTTAATAATAAATCTTAAAACTTTTTTCCCCCAACACTAAAGGACATTAGAATGAAAATACGACTTACTGTTCTGTTTTGCTTTACAGCATTAAATATTATTTTACCTCAGCAGAAGGATACTATCCTCTATAAATGGATCCCAACTGTAGCAACTGGGCTTAATATAAACCAGATTGCATTAAGTAACTGGACAAGTGGGGGAGATAATGCTATTTCCTGGACTCTCTCGGGAATGTTAGGCTTAAAATATATTACAGAAGGCTGGGGCTTCAGAAATAAATTAAACCTGGCATACGGAAAGACAAAATTAGGGGGCGCGAATTTCATAACAAACGATAACGATTTCTACATGGAAACCATTCTTTCCCGCAAAATTAACTGGGCTGTTGACCCCTATATAAGTAATACTATAAGGACGCCCTTAGCTATAGGTTACAATTATAAAGTAAACCCTGTTGTACCCCTTGCGAATTTCTTTGACCCCGGCTATCTTACACAAAGTATTGGTTTTATTTATAATAAAGTTAATGGATTTACAACAAGATTGGGATTTGCTGCACAGGAAGTTTTTACAAAAAAGTATAGTGCTCTTTATAATATTGATCCTGAATCTGGTGAAGCAAAAAACTTCAGGATAGAAGCTGGTCTGGAATCTGTAAGTACTTCAGAATTTAAAATAGCAGAAAATCTTCTTTATAAAGGAAACCTTCGATTATTTACTCGATATAAAAGCCTGGATGTTTGGGATGTTAGGTGGGATAATGCATTAATTGCTAAGATTAATGACTTATTGAATGTTAATCTAACCTATTTATTTATTTATGAAAAAGCTCAATCCCCGACAGCACAAATGAAAGAATCTTTACAGTTAGGTTTTGTCTATTCAATTTTATAAATATACTATAAAATGAAAGGCACTTTTTTCGTATCAGAGTCCTCATATACGTAACAGAGCCTCTATAATTCATTCTTCACCGTTTACTTCTTCATCGGGAACTACTTTGGCAATATCAGCTATTGTATCTCCTTCGTTAAGCCTAATAACTCTTACCCCTTGTGTATTCCTTCCCATCAGGCGGATCTCTTTAATACTTTGTCTAATAACCATCCCTTGGGTAGAAATAATTACAAGTTCGTCGCCGTCTACAACATCCATCATCGCGATCATTTTTCCAACTTTTTCATTTGTTTTTACGGTAATTACTCCTTTACCGCCCCGATGTGTAATTCTATAATCATTAATGTCTGAACGTTTGCCATAACCCTTTTCAGTTACAACAAGTATATTGTCGTTCCTTTTAATAACAAGCAATCCAACTACTTTATCCCCTTTGCTCAAGTTTATACCTCTTACACCTGTTGCTACTCTGCCCATATCCCTTACATCTTTTTCATGAAACCGGATCGCAATGCCATTCTTTGACCCAATAACTATATCATTACTTCCGTCTGTCATTTTTACTGAAATAAGTTTGTCACCTGAAGCAATATTAATAGCATTTATTCCTCCTTTTCTTACATTACCGTATGCAGAAAGAACTGTTTTCTTGATTGTTCCTTTTTCTGTTACCATAACGAGATAACTGTCGTCTTTGAATTCTTTTACTGCCACAAATGCCGCAATCTTTTCTTCTTTTTCCTTCTCAACAAGATTTAGAATTGACCTCCCGCGGGTTGCCCTTCCCCCTTCGGGAAGCTCATGGACTTTTAGCCAATAACATCTTCCTTGATCGGTAAAGAACATTATATAATGATGGGTTGAGGCTATAAACATATGTTCAATAAAATCATCATCTTTAGTACCGGCCCCCGTTACTCCTTTACCACCTCGTCCCTGCTTGCGATAACCACTTACAGGGAATCTCTTAATAAAGCCATTGTGAGAGATTGTTACAACAACATCTTCTTCGGCTATTATATCTTCTAAAGAAAATTCTTCGTAGTTATATACAATCTCAGTTCTCCTTTCATCACCGTACCTTTCTCTGATAGCCAAGAGTTCGTCTTTTATTATAAGATATCTTTTTTCTTCGGAAGATAGTATCCCTTTAAGTTTTTCGATAAGCTTAATTAATTCTTTATATTCATCTTCGATCTTCTTTCTTTCAAGTCCGGTTAACCTCTGCAGACGCATATCAAGAATTGCCTTGGCTTGAATTTCACTTAGTTTAAATCGGCGTATAAGATTATTCTTAGCTGTTTCAACATCTTTTGATTTCTTAATTGTATCAATTACAGCATCAATGTTATCCAGTGCAATGATATAGCCTTCAAGTATATGGGCGCGTCTTTCAGCAGCATCCAGTTCGTATTGTGTCCTTTTAATAAGGACATCCATACGATGAACAATAAAATGCTGCATCATTTCCTTAAGTGTAAGAACTCTAGGTGCCCCATTAACAAGTGCAAGCATAATTACACCGAAGGTAGTTTGCATCGATGTATGTTTAAATAATTGATTTAGCACAACAGCAGGCTGTCCATCTCTTTTTAATTCAATAACAACCCTCATACCATCGCGATCAGATTCATCCCTGATGTTTGAAATGTCAGCAAGTGTCCCAGCTCTAACCAGATCAGCAATCTTTTCAATTAAGTTTGATTTATTGACCTGGTAGGGTAGTTCTGTAATAATTATGTTTTCCCTGCCATTCTTAAGCGTTTCGGTATTTGCTTTGGCACGTATTACAATTCTGCCTCGTCCAGTAGTATAGGCATCCTTCACTCCCTCATAACCATAAATAATACCACCTGTAGGAAAATCTGGTGCAGAAATATACTTCATCAGTTTTTCTGAAGGTAAATCGGGTTTATTAATTAAGGCTATTAATCCATTAATAACTTCAGTTAAATTGTGAGGGGGGATGTTTGTTGCCATACCAACAGCAATACCGCTAGAACCATTCACCAATAAGTTTGGAAGATAGGAAGGAAGTACGGTTGGTTCCTGAAGTGAGTCATCAAAGTTAGGGGCAAAAGTGATCGTATTTTTGTCGAGATCGCGAAGCATTTCATCGGCAATTCTTGCAAGTCTAGCTTCTGTATATCTCATTGCTGCAGGAGAGTCACCATCGACCGAACCAAAGTTTCCCTGACCATCAACCAGAGGATATCTTAAAGAAAAACTCTGCACCATTCTAACCATAGTATCATAGACTGCAGTATCACCGTGGGGATGGAATTTACCAAGAACTTCACCCACAATTCTAGCAGATTTTTTATAAGGCTTATTGTATGCCACACCAAGCTCATGCATTCCATATAACACTCTACGATGAACTGGCTTTAACCCATCCCTAACATCCGGCAACGCTCTAGCCACAATAACTGACATTGAGTAATCGATGTAGGATGATTTCATTTCATCCTCCAGTGTTACCGGAACTATTTTTTCAAAAATTGTTGCCATAATTCTCTGATTTTTTTTGCTTTTAGTTTTCTGACATTATAAAATTATATTTGGTTATATGTCAAGATTCCTAACATACTTTGCATTCTTTTCAATAAATTCCCTACGAGGTTCAACAGCATCTCCCATAAGGGTTTCAAAAATTTTATCTGCAGCAGCAGCACTCTCAACATTAACCTGTAGAACCGTTCTTGTTTCAGGATTCATTGTGGTTTCCCAAAGCTGTTCGGGATTCATTTCCCCCAACCCTTTATAGCGGGAAATCAATATACCTTTAGGCATACCATCTTCTGTAAGTTCTGCTAAATCTTCTTTGCCATTTCCTTTAAATCTCTTAATAACCTCGTCCCTTTCCTTCTCATCAAAAGCATATAATTCTTCTTTCCCTTTTTTTATTTTGTATAAGGGGGGCTGAGCTATATAAACTTTCCCAGAAGTTATAAGGTCATTCATATGTCTGTATAAGAATGTTAGCAAAAGGGTTCTGATATGACTTCCGTCCACATCGGCATCAGTCATTAATATTAATTTGCCGTAACGTGCTTTATTGTGGTCGAAATCGGGTCCGAACCCTCCGCCAATAGCCGAAATAATCGCTTTTATTTCATTGTTCTCTAAAATCTTATTCAGCTTTGCTTTTTCCACATTAAGGATTTTACCTTTTAAGGGAAGGATAGCCTGAAATCTCCTGTCTCTTCCTTGTTTTGCCGAGCCACCAGCCGAATCACCTTCAACAATGTATATTTCACAATGTTCAGGATCAGTTATAGAGCAGTCCGCCAATTTACCTGGAAGATTCATGGTGTCGAGTGCGTTCTTTCTTCTGGCAAGGTCCCTTGCCTTTCTGGAGGCTTCCCTTGCTTCGGCTGCCATGAGGCATTTCTCAATTATTTTCTTTCCTACTGTAGGATTCTCCTCAAGGTACTCGCCTAATTTTTCATTTATTAGTGTTTCCACGGCAGACTTAGTTTCGCTGTTTCCAAGCTTCGTCTTTGTCTGTCCTTCAAACTGAGGTTCTGCAACTTTAACAGAAATAACTGCAGTTAAACCTTCCCGAAAATCATCACCTGTTAATTGTATTTTACCCTCTTTGATAAGTCCGTTCTTGTATGCATAATTATTTAACGTTCTTGTCAACGCTGACTTAAATCCGACTAAATGAGTTCCTCCTTCGGTAGTATTTATATTATTAACATATGAGAAAATGTTTTCTGAATAGGAAGCATTATACTGGAAAGCCAACTCGATAGGTGTTCCGTCCTTTTCCCCGTCAATATAAACTGTCTTATGAAGTGGCTCCCTGTTTTCATCAAGATATTTAACAAATTCTATAAGACCGCCTTTAAAATGAAAAGTAACATCCTCACCATCTCTTTCATCTATGATCCTAATACTTATATTTTTATTAAGATAGGCTAATTCCCTGATTCGCTCAGCAATTGTATCAAACTTAAAAGTGGTCACTTTAAAAATATCTGAATCCGGACGAAAAGTTATTTTAGTGCCTCTTTCATTTTTCTTGGCTTTTCCAATCTCCTTCACTGGTTTAATCGGAACACCTCTCTTGTATTCCTGTAAAAAAACCCCCCCGTCTCTTTTTACTTCAACTTTAAGCCATTCAGAAAGAGCATTAACAACTGATACTCCAACACCGTGAAGTCCGCCAGATACCTTATAAGTATTTTTATCAAATTTACCTCCTGCATGCAACATAGTCATTACGACTTCAAGCGCTGATCTTTTTTCCTCTGGATGCAAATCAACCGGGATACCTCTTCCATTATCTTCAATAGAAATATTTTCATCTTTATGTATAGTTAATAATATTGTATCTGCGTAACCCGCTAAAGCTTCATCAATACTATTATCTACTACTTCATTTACCAAATGATGGAGACCCCTCGGACCGACATCCCCGATGTACATTGCGGGTCTTTTCCTCACTGCCTCAAGCCCTTTAAGTACATTAATATTCTTTGCACTATAATCATTGTTTACATTTCCGTTAGACATATTTTCTTCCAAACTATTAAATATTTATTATGAAAATTTTATATACTTAATTCTCTCTTCTTTGAAGAATGTATTTATCTTTTCTACGATAACACTTTCGCTGAATTTTAGTTCGCTGCGCCAAACTGAATTCTCAACCTTAAGGAATAGAGTTTTCTTATCAACTTTTAAAGCTTTGGCAACTTTTCCTAAATCAGGAAATAGATCAAGGAAACCATCCATTACTTCAGTCTCCTTTATTTTTTTTCTTAATCCTTCAAACTCTGGTTTAGTATTAATGATATCAGATAATTTCACGAAACCTTTATCCATAGGCAACTACCCCTGATCTTAAGTTTATATGCCTGTCATTTCCATTTTTTTGCATGAAAGCAAGATTTGTAAAGTCAGTCATCGTAATAAATGCCTGCCCAAGTTCTCTCAAGTATTCACTTATTCTCTTAGATCTCGCAGCGTCCAATTCTCCAAAAATATCATCAAGAAGAAACAGAGGTACAATTCCCATAATTTCTTTTAAATAAAAAAATTGGGCAAATCGCAATATTACCTGGAAGGTTTTATGTTGCCCCTGAGAACCATAATTTTTAAGACTCAAATTATTTATATCAAGTATAAAATCATCTCTATGCGGTCCTACAAGGTTAGAAGAGCGCCTAAGTTCTTCATCTCTTTTTAATTCAATCAGTCTCGTAAACTCCTCTTTCAATCCAGATCCCTCATAATTCTCCAGACAAGAATATCTTAATCCGGGAACTTCGTCGCTTCCCATAATAATTTTATAAGAAGCATCAATATATTTTATAAAAGTTGCTGTAAAATTTAACCTATAATTTATAATACTTAAACCTGATTCAATTAGTTTTTCTGTCCATGCATTAAGTTCATCAAAAAGATATTTTTCCCTTTCTTCCTTCAACTGAAACATTAGAGCAGATCGCTGCCTTAAAGTCTTATTATAATCTAATAAGGTTTTCAGATAATTTTCGCTTGCCTGTGAAATAACAGAGTCTACGAATTTCCTTCTTTCTGCCGGAGGTCCCTGGGTAATTGAATGGTCCGAAGGGGTTAAAATTACAACAGGAAATTTTCCTATTATATCTGTAGAACGAGAAATAAGTTTTGCATCTTTAAAGTAAAATTTTTTATTGTCTGCTACTGAATAGACAATTCTTACTTTGTTTTCACTTAAATCATTAAATATTCCATTGAGTTCGAATCCAGTTTTATTAAAACTAACAGCTTCAATATCTGTTTTTGAGTTATTACTTTTATTTGTACAGAGATAATAAATACCCTCCAGAACTGTAGTTTTACCCTGTCCGTTTCCTCCGATTATAAAATTGAGTTTATCAGAAAAATTCAAATATGTGTCGTTATGACTTCTAAAATTCTTTAAATTAATAGAAGATAAAATCATTTAATTATTCAGACGTACCGGCATAAGTAATAACATGAGATCTTCATTTTCGGAAAGTGCAATAGGTTCAATTATACACGCTTTAGTAGGAGAATGAAGTTTAAATATCAATTCCTCACTATTCACATGAGAAAGTATTTCGCTTACATACGCCGTATTAAAACCTATATCCATTGGTTCGCCGCTATAATCACAATAAATATTCTCGGTTGCATTTGAACCATGATCAACATCTTCGGCTGATACTTCCAGATTATTTTTTCCAATTGAAAATTTAACCTGTTTGGAGTTGGAGGCAGAGAACAGGAGCATTCTCCTAATCGTTGAATGGAGATTGTCTCTTTTTACCTTTAGCTGATTTTCATTTTCTGCAGGAATAACGCTTGAATAAGCGGGATATTTTTCTCCAATAAGACGTGAAGTAAATTCAAGGTCATCTATATGAAAAGAAATGTTGGTTTTACTGAAAAATATTTTTACGTCAGAATCAGTGAGGAGTTTTGAGAGCACTGAAATAGCTCTTTCTGGCACTATGTACTGTTCCTCTGCATCTGTTTTAACAGTTTTATAAACATATTTAACCAACCGGTGTCCATCCGTAGTAACAAACTTCAAGCCTTCTTTAGTAAACTCCAATAAGGTCCCTGTCATAGCTGGCCGCATATCTTCTTTGCTCATCGCAAAAGATGTCTGATCAATTGCTTTTTTTAGATCTGCTCCATTTATTGAGATTTCCTTCTCTTTAACTATCGATGGAATTGCGGGAAATTCTTCGGGTGAAGAATAGCTGAGATTATATACTCCGTTTTCTGTTTTTATTTTTAGTTTCTGATTATCTTCTACTTCAAAATGAATCTGTGTATCGGGTAACGAACGGATTATATCGTATAATAGGCGTGCGGAAATAACCATTCTCAAATTTTTATCTGCATTAACATTTAGTATAGACCTTAAAGCAATTTCAAGGTCGGTTGCACTAACAGTTAATAATCCATCTTTGATTTCGAATAGAAAATTTTCCAGGATAGGCATAGGTGTTCGACTTGGGACTGCAGGTATTATTTTTGATAAAAGTTTCTCTATTACCCTACTATTTATTTTGAATTCCATTAAAATAATCTCCTTCTATAACATTTAAAATTACTAAATTTTTATTGGAATCTCAATGAAAATATTAGTTATATGAACCCATATTATGTGCCCGAAGTGAGGTATCTTATGCCAACTTTTCTTAAATATCTTCAATATTAAGGACCAGTAGGAGATCCCTGGTCATCACTGTTGGATATAGTGGCATATAAAATATATGAACCATTTATAAAGGTGGAAGAATATAAAATTGTAATTTTGGTTCCAGCCGCTATAGTCATAGTTCCTTTATAATCACCTTGTAAAGACCCACCAATTGCACCGGCCGGAAGGGAAAAAGTTGTGGCATAGTTGTAGGTACCATTTGGTATCTCCTGCACAACAACAGAATTCCCTGATGTTACATTAATAGCTTCACCTCTAAAATTAACATAAACAGTTCCTAGGGCTAAATTATTAAAAGTTACCGAGTTGTTAATTTTTCCCGAACAGCCATTTATAAAAATAATTGTTAAACTAATACAAATGAATAGGGATAATCTAAATTTCATTTTAGTCTCTTAATACTTGATAGAAAATTAAATTAAAGAATTTTAATAATCAATAAATTTATGGATACACACATCATTATTAATACTATTTATATAAAGATATAATATAATAGTTATAATAAGAATGTTAATATGTTAATAAGCATATATTAGTAAAAATTTGAACTAAAAAGAAGATTATTATTGTTATTAAATGTTGATAAGTAATATACTAGGTTAGTTCTAATCGTGAGTTGTTGAAAAGCCCGGGGTTATTCACAAATACTTTCGGACATATGGACATATTATGCACACCAGTTTTTATACGTAAAAAAGTTAAAAAAATACCTATTAAAAAACGGGAATTTTGAGAATTATGTACTGCTTAATTCAATCTGTATTCGAAGATTATCAATCAGATGTTTTACTGTACTGTCGGTGAATTTCAGCCCCTCGATTGTGTTACAGGCATGGATTACAGTAGAATGATCTCTTCCTCCGAAATTCAATCCGATAGTTTTTAATGAACATTTTGTAAGTTCTTTTGAAAGATACATTGCTACCTGGCGTGCCAAAACAACTTCCTTTTTTCTAGTTTTATCTCTGATTTTATTTTCATCTACTTTCAGATAGTTACATACAGTCTTAGTTATTGTTTCAATAGTAATATTAATTTTTCTATCAGTAGCAATTTCCTGAACAGTCTTTTTTGTAAGCGTAAGATTGATTTCTTTGGAGTTTAAAGAAACGTTAGCAAGAAGCTTAATTAGACATCCCTCTAGTTCACGGATATTTGAGGTAATATTTGAAGCAATATATTCCAAAATATCATTGGCTATATTCATTCCGTAATCTTCAGATTTCTTTTTTAGGATTGCAATCCTTGTTTCAAGATCAGGGGGCTGAATGTCAGCAGTTAATCCCCATTGAAATCTCGAAATTAACCGATCATCCAACCCTTTCAGGTCTTTTGGGGGTTTATCACTTGAAAGAATGATTTGTTTTCGTGATTGGTGAAGTATATTGAATATTTGGAAAAACAAGTCCTGAGTTTTCTCTTTTCCTATTAAGAATTGGATATCATCAATAATAAGGACATCCATATTTCTATAGAAATTCGAGAACTCATTTACTTTATTTGATTGGATTGCTTCAACAAATTCAACAGTAAAGGTATCCGACGAAAGATAAATTATTTTTTTATCAGGAAAATTATCTAGAATTTTATTTCCGATTGCCTGAATCAAATGGGTTTTTCCAAGTCCAACTCCGCCATATACAAAAAAAGGATTAAAAGAAGTTCCTCCGGGGTTGTCACTAATAGCGCCTGCCGCAGCCCTTGCAAGTTGGTTTCCCTCCCCTTTTATGAAATTATCAAACTTATATCGAGGATTAAGGAAGGTTTCAAAAACTGGTTTGGATTTTGGTGAAATTGCGGTAAAGTTATTTGAGGGCTGTTGCTTTTTAGTTAAGGAAGATATTTCAAAAGTCTCTTTTTCTTCTGAAATTACATATGCAAGTTTAGCGTTTGGTCCTAAAACTTCATGAATGGTTTTAGTAATTAATGTATTAAAATGCTCGTCTATCCATTCCCAGAAAAATTGACTTGGTAATTGAACTTTTAGTATCGAATCTGACATTTCTAATGGTTTTATAGGCAAAAACCATGTGTTATACGTCATCTGGGATACATTATCCTTAATAACACGAAGACATTCTTTCCAGGTCTCTGAAATGTCTTTTGAGAAATTAGTATTTACTGATGAAATATCAGCAATTAGATAGTTATCCACAATTTATTTAGAGAAAAATATTGAAATTTGTATAAAAAAAAGACCATCTATTTTTTTATGAAATAATTACTAACAACATGCCAACATTAAACAGATTTCATTAACTCTTTGAAAATAGATAAGTTAACGGCGTTTGTTTTAATTCTACTCACACTTTCAAGAATAAAAATTACCATTTATTTTGCGATATGATTTGTGAAACATTTTCACAGAAAAAAGTTATCCACATTTAATAAACAGCAAGGAGGCGGGTTTAACCGCCTGAAAAAATAGCAAGGAAACAATCTTAGAGCAAATTAATTATTATATTTTTATCAAATATATTTACCGGACAAGGTAATTATTTGTTAAAAGGTGGATCAAAAGTACTTGTAATTTGTATATTAGGTTGTTATTTTTAAAGTCTTTTTGAAATTAGGAGTTATGAATGAAAAGAACATTTCAACCAAGCAACAGAAAACGAAAAAATAAGCATGGTTTCAGGGAAAGAATGAGTTCGAGAAGTGGCAGGCAAGTTCTTTCCAGAAGAAGAGCCAAGGGCAGAAAAAAATTATCCGTTAGTGATGAGAGCTAAGTCTCTTGAAAAAGTTTGGTCTTTCTGCAAATGAAAAAATTACGAGCAGAAAAGATTTTGAAGAACTATATTCAAATGGCATAACATTATTTTCCTCAACAAAAAGAATAAAAGCTGTTTATTTAATTGATCAGAACTCCATTGAACCCGGGATAAAAGTTACCGTTGCGGTCGGGCATAAGTCCGGTAACGCAGTTTGGAGAAACAGGGTAAAAAGGCTTTTAAGAGAATCATTTAGATTAAATAAACACATAATAATTAAGAAAGCTGAAGACTTCAGGTTTTTCATAAGAATAATATTTTCTCCTAATTCGATAAATATGAAGAAGAACAAAAACATTTACTTAAACGAAATAATGCCCGACGTTATAGATATAATGTCCAGGATAAGTATAAATGTATAATGTGGAGAGTAGCAGTTTTTCTTATAAAATTATATCAGAAATTCGTATCACCTCTTTTTCTGCCATCCTGCAGATTTCATCCTTCTTGTTCTGAATATGCCGTCCAGGCTTATACCAAATATGGTATTTTTAAGGGGACAATAAAAACAGTCTGGAGGATATTAAGATGTAATCCTTTCAATAATGGTGGATTCGATCCCGTAAAATAATGGACTTTTAAATGGATAGACAAACAACTTTAGCTTTTATTCTCATTGGTGCAGTTTTCGTATTATGGCTTTATTTAAGCACCCCAGAGCCGCCTAAACAGACGCCTTCAAGACAAGATACTTCTATTGTAAATAAGGAAAATAAAGTAGTACCACCGGTTACTGAAGTTACAGATAGCATAAATAATACGGAGAAACAATCGGACAGTTTAAGATTCGGGAAATATTTTACAATACTACCGAAGCAGGAAAGGTTCATTACCATTGAGAACGATAATTTACTTCTTGAGTTTTCAACCAAGGGGGGAAATTTAAGAAAGGCATACCTAAAGAAATTCAATAATTGGTATTCAATAAAAGATACCAGCTCAGACATATATAAAACAAAAGTTCAGCTTATTAATTATTCAAAGGGAGGAACTTATGATCTGGCATTTGTTTCTTCAGACGGTAAGGTAGTAAACACTTCAGCGCTTGATTTCACCACTGATGCTGATAAAGCTTATTATAGGGTAGCAGAGAAAGACAGCCTGCAAATCAATTTTAAATTAAACTTAGCAGAAGGTAAATTCATAAACAAGAAGTTTACATTTTACGGCAATAGATATAATATAGGTAGTGACATAGAATTAACCGGGATGAATTCTCTTATCAGCAATAATTCTTATGATTTAGTTTGGTCCAACGGAATTAACTTTGTTGAAGAGAATTCTGTTGATGAGGATAATCAGTCTAATGCAAGCCTTTATTATGGGGATGAGCATGTTATTGTTAAAGCTTCGGATATAGGGAAAAATGTTGAAAAAGAATTCAATGGAAAAGTCGAATGGGTTGCAGTAAGAGACAAATATTTCACAATAATAATAGCTCCAACAAACCCATTAGAAATAGATGGCGCATATTTTCAGGGGACTAAATATGCCCAAGAAGGTGGCTTACGGGAATACTATAATGTACGATTAACTGTTCCGTTCAGGAATAATCAATTTGAAAAGAGATCATTTAATCTTTATTTAGGTCCGGTCAATTATGATATATTAAAGGCATATAATGCGCACCTTGAAAAAATCGTGGAATTCGGAAGTTTTTTTGGATTGAAGTTTATTATAAGACCTATTGCGGAATATGTGCTTCTACCTTTATTTAATTTTCTTCATTCTTTTATCCCCAACTATGGATTTGTAATTATTCTTTTTTCCTTAATTATTAAGTTTGTCCTTTATCCACTGACAAAAAGCAGCATGCAGTCGATGAAGAAAATGCAGATGTTATCACCAAAGATAAATGAGATAAAAGAAAAGTTCAAAGATGATCCTACAAAGGTTCAGAAAGAAACAATGAACCTATACAGGATTTATGGAATTAATCCTGCCGGCGGATGTCTACCATTAATATTACAGATGCCGATATTTATTGCAATGTGGGGATTGTTCCAGGTATCAGTGGAACTTCGGCAGCAGCCGTTTATGTTTTGGATTCATGATCTTTCACGTCCTGATGTCGTATTATCACTACCATTCAAACTTCCTATTTTTGGAATTGACAAGATAAGCGGACTCGCTGTTTTAATGGGCATTACAACTTTTGTCCAACAAAAAATGACCGTTAAAGATCCGAAACAGCAGGCAATGATTTACCTTATGCCGATATTTCTTACAGTTATGTTTATGAGTTTTCCGTCAGGGTTAAATCTTTATTATTTTATGTTCAACCTATTTTCTATCGTACAACAATATTATATTAATAATAAGCATGATGGAATGGAACTGGTGCCTGTTGCTAATCCAAAAAAATCAAAAGGTTTTATGCAGAAAATCATGGAATCTGCAGAGCAGAATGCCAAGGCGCAGCAGAAGAGAAAAAAATAATGTAATTGAAATATGTAATTATATTTTTTAACGGCACATTTTTTTTAACACATGAAGACAATAATTAAAATATTCTTCTTACTTGTATTGTTTTCATGTGTCTATTATCCTCAAACCACAAAAGTTCTTACTCTTCAATATAAGACACATAAGCTTCCTTTTAATTTATTTGAAAAAGTTTCTTATGATAGACCGACAATTTCATTAGCATTAAGTGGTGGAGGAGCCAGGGGTTTTGCACAGATTGGGGTATTAAAAGCTTTTGAAGAATATGGAATCCCCTTTGATATAATTGTGGGTACAAGTATTGGGAGTGTTATAGGAGGGCTATATGCATCCGGATATTCTGCTTATGAACTTGATTCAATAATTAAGAACACTGATTGGGATAATTTACTATCACTTGACAGGGAAACTAATCGAAGAGAATTATTTATTGATCAGAAAATCACAGAAGATAAAGCGATCTTTTCTCTTCGGCTGAAGGGTTTGAAACCTATAATACCCAATTCAATTTATAACGGGGAAAAGCTTGCTAATTACCTGAATCTTCTTTCAATACAGTCCCCAATACATACATATGACGGTTTTTCAAATTTGAAATACAATTTCTTTGCTGTATCCACAGATCTTATTTCCGGAAATCCAGTTATATTCAATAGTGGATCGATAAGCCAGGCGATGAGAGCGAGTTCCAGTGTAACATTCCTGTTGCCGCCGGTAAAAGTCGATTCTCTAACTCTTGTAGACGGTGGACTTATTGCTGATATACCATCCAAAATAGCTTCCGGAATGAGTGATTATACAATTGCTATAAATACTACAAGTGGTCTTCATTCTTCTGAAGAATTGCAATACCCCTGGTTGATAGCTGATCAGATTGTGAGTATATCTATGAGGCTTCTAAATGAAGAGCAATTAAAGATTGCAAATTTTGTAATTACGCCAAAGATTACAAAATCCGCGAATGATTTTACAAATATTGGCTCTCTTATTGAGGAAGGATATCAGTCAACGTTACCTGTTATAAAAAAATTAAAAGAAAAGATTGATTCATTATACTATCTAAAATTCGAAGGGAAAGAATATTTCATAAAAAACATTATTTCATCAAAAGATACTTCTGAGGAAGAAAACCAGATTCTTCTGAAATATTTTCAAAAGGATTCAGTATCAAATTTTGAAATATTGGCAGATCTCAACAAACTATTTGCTTCAGGTAACTACAATGATCTAAAAGCAGAAATAAAAGAATATCAGGGATATTCAACGATAAAATTTATTAAAGAATATAATCCACAAATTAAGAATATCAATTATTCAGGGATTAATATTATCAGTCATACCAAGGTAGATTCAATTCTAAACTACCTATTAAATAAACCTTATAATGCAAAAAAATTATCCGAAGCCTTAATAGAAATATTAAGGACTTTCCGGAAGGAAGGGTACTCGCTTGCTGAATTGGACAGTACCTCGTTTGATGAACACAACGGCAGGTTATTTTTAAAATTTAGTGAAGGAATTATCTCGGATATCAAGATTGAAGGAAACAATAGTACCAGTCCCAGCATAATTACCCGCGAGTTTCCATTACGAATAGGAGATTATTTTTATTATAAGGATGTCGAAAGGGGGCTGACTAATTTAAGAAGTACGAATCTTTTTGAAGATATTGATTTAACAGTGAAGAAGGTTAATAGGAAAAATATTGTAATTCTAAAGGTTGTCGAAAAAATCTCCAGCCTTATCAGATTTGGGTTCAGAACAGATAATGAAAGAAAAGCGCAGATAAGTGTTGATTTAAGAGATGAGAACCTATTTGGTTCGGGGACAGAAATAGGTTTACTCTTTTATGGTGGAACAAGGAATCTAGCCTATATTCTTGAACATAAATCAAATAGGATATTTAATACATATCTAACCTATAAAATAAATGCATACTATAAAACGGACGATTATTATAATTATAAAGATGATCCGACAAAGACAGGCAATAGTTTTTCAAGCATCATAACAGGCGAATACAGACAGATTGATTACGGAGGTTCTTTGTCGCTTGGTTCCCAAGTAGAAAGATTTGGCAATCTAATCATAACAGGTAAATATCAGCTTGAAGAAACCAAGAACACCCAGAATACTCCTGTTGATCCGTTTAAAATAAAAGTTGTCAGTATTAAAATCAGTTCCACTATAGATACACAGAACAAATATCCTTATCCCGAAAAGGGAATTTATTTTTTGGGTTCATATGAAACAGCTCAGACAATTTTTGGCGGGGAAGTAGGCTTTCTGAATATCGGGTTTGATTACAAAAATTATTTTTCTATAAGCGGTGGGCATACATTTTCTCCAAGACTTATGATGGGGTTTGCAGATAAAACACTTCCATTTAATGAACAGTATTCACTTGGCGGGCAGAATTCGTTTTTTGGGATGAGAGAAAATGAATTAAGAGGAAGGCAGTTATTTTTAGCTTCTATGGAGTACAGATATAAATTTCCATTTGACATTTTCTTTAATACATATTTTAAGTTCAGGTATGATCTTGGATCTGTCTGGGCATATCAAGATGAAATCAGGTTTAAAGATTTGAGGCATGGAATCGGCACATCATTATCTTTTGATACACCGATCGGGCCTGCAGATTTTGCTGTAGGTAAAAGTTTCTTATTTAAGAAAAGTTTGCCCGGTAATCCATTAAGCTGGGGAGATTTGTTATTTTACTTCTCAATAGGCTATTATTTTTAATTTCCTTAAAGATTATTTATCGTGATCCAGTGATTAAATTTTCATAAAGCCGGACATATTCTATAGCAGATTTATCCCAAGAAAAATCATTACTCATTCCATTTCGTTGAATCTTATTCCAGGTATCTTTATGAGGGAAGGTATCAATACCTCTTTTGACAGAAGAAAGCAGTGCAGATGCGGAATAATCATAAAAAGAAAAACCGTTGCCTGTATCCTGTCCCTTATAGCTTAGTTCATCCCAGTCCTGCACGGTATCGGCAAGACCGCCAGTCTTTCTTACCACTGGAACCGTTCCATATTTGAGGCTATATATCTGGGTTAATCCGCAGGGTTCATATCGAGAAGGCATTAAAAACATATCGGCACCAGCCTCAAGAAAATGTGACAGCTCAATATTAAAACCTATAAAAGAAGCCATTTTACCGGGGAAATTATTTGTTAATGACCTGAACAGGCCCTCATATTTTTCTTCACCATTTCCAATCATGATCCATTGTGCATTTAGTTGTAAGAGGTCTGGCACAGCTTTCGTAAAAATATCAAATCCTTTCTGTCCTGTTAGTCTTGATATAATTCCTATCAGAGGAATATTCTCATCAAATTTCAGGTTAAAATGATCGAGCAAATATTTTTTATTGTTTAATTTACCAGAAAGGTCATCGTTGGAATAATGAAAAGGCAAATAAAGATCTTTCGCGGGATTCCAATGGGTATAATCAACCCCATTTAAAATTCCATATAAAGAATCACGTCGTAAAATAAGGACCTTTTCAAGTCCGGCTCCATATTCCGGGGTTAGTATTTCTTTAGAATAGGTTTCACTTACAGTAGTGATAATATCAGCAAACCAGAGACCGGTTTTAAGAAAGGAAAAGGAATTTTCAATTTCGACGGGTCCCTCCCGGAAATAGTATCTTTCATTTAGATCAGCTTTTAGCATCGTCGATTTTGGAAATCTTCCCTGGTAACCGATATTGTGGATAGAAAACAAGCTTTTTGTTTTTGAAAATAGGGAGTCCTCTTTATAATTATCTTTAATATAGAGAGGAAGGAGTCCGGTCTGCCAATCATTACAATGGATGATGTCCGGTGCCCATTTTTCAATTCGCATTGCTTCTATAACGCCCTTACAGAAAAGTATGAATCGTTCATCCTCGTCGTCATCATTTGTATAAACAGTTTCCCTATGGAAATAATAAGGGCAATCGATAAAAATAATTATGATGTCTGAATCCGGAAGTTTGCTCTGATAAAGTTTTACAATTTTCGTAACCCCAGCGACTTTTATTGGTATCTCCCCAATATCCTTACGATACTGGAGATCAAATTTATTTTCATCAATATCAGAGTATTTAGGGATATAAATTTTTATATCACATCCCAAATTCTTTAAGGCTTTGGGTAGAGCGCCGGCAACATCGGCTAAACCCCCTGTTTTTACAAATGGCACTACTTCAGAAGATACAAAGGCAATTTTCATAGAATGAATTCAGATTCCGATTATGAACAGATTTTACTTATTTCAAGTGTGATTATATAAAAAACTCATGATAAATCAATTTAAATCTATTTCATTTTAAAGGAAAGGAGATAAAATAACAGTTAGTTAAAATTTATTTAATTATTTTTATATTTTAAAAACCGGAGGTATTATTATGGCAAAAACGCTTCTTATTGTATTAGTAGGAAAAAGGAAAGAAACAGCAGTTAAAGTACAGCAAATATTGACTGCATGGGGATGCATCATCAAAACAAGGCTGGGAATTCATGACGGTGTAATGGATAATTGTTCCGATGAAGGTCTGCTCATACTTGAATTATACGGAACAGAAGAACAAAAAAAGGAACTAGCGAGGAAGGTTGAGGTTCTTTCGGGAGTTTCTTCACAGCTGGTAAATCTTTCTTTATAACTTTAGTTTCCTTTAATTAATATTTATAAAAATTTTCTTAAGTAACAAACATATGAAAACAGGTAATCCATCTTTTGATACAAAATGTGTGCATGCAGGGGTAGGAGATAATGAATTTGGAGCAGTTGTTCCCCCAATTTACCAAACTTCAACATTTAAATTTAATTCCGTACAACAGGGGGCAAAGCTCTTTGCAGGTGAAGAAAGGGGATACATCTATACGAGAATGGCAAACCCAACTGTGGAAGCGCTTGAAAACTGTATTGCAGAGCTCGAGAGCGGATATAAGGGACTTGGTTGTGCAAGCGGCATGGCGGCAATCCACACAGTGTTTGCAACATTGATATCTGCAGGAGATCACGTCCTCTGTTCTTCAGCCGTATATGGACCGACAACCACATTACTTAATACAATTCTCAAAAAATTTGGGGTTGATGCTGATTACGTTGATACATCCAATCTTGAAGAAGTTAAGAAAGGAATAAAACCAAATACTAAGGTAGTCTATATTGAAACTCCAGGAAATCCCACATTATATATCTCTGATATTGAAGAGATTTCTAAAATAGCTAAAAAGCATAACGCAGTAACGGTTGTTGATAATACTTTTATGAGTCCTGCATTACAACGCCCCCTTGAATTTGGAGCAGATATAGTTTTGCACAGCCTTACGAAGTTTTTAAATGGGCATGCGGATGTAGTAGGCGGAATAATTGTAGTTAAAGATGAAGAAACTTATAAAAGCTTCAGAAAAACTTTAAATCAATTAGGCGGAGTAATTGATCCATTCAACTCATTTCTCGTGCACCGGGGGATAAAAACATTATCAATCCGAATGCAGAGACATTGTGAAAACTCGCAGATAATAGCGGAATATTTAGAAAAGAACCATTTAATAAAGAAAGTAGTATATCCCGGATTAAAAAATCATCCCCAGTATGCATTAGGTTTAAAACAGCATAATGGACATGGAGGAATGATAACCTTTGAAATGGCAGGAGGATTTGAAGCCGGGCAAATATTGATGAATTCAGTCAAACTATGTCAGCTTGCGGTTAGTCTTGGGGGAGTAGAAACACTTATTCAACATCCAGCCAGCATGACACATTTCTCCATGGGAAAAGAGGCAAGGGCTATTGGGGGAATTACGGAAGGACTAGTAAGATTTTCTGTAGGTATTGAGAATGCAAATGATATAATAAATGATCTTGAACAAGCACTCCAAAAAGTCGAGAAAGCAAATTTAACAGAAGTAGAATATTAGAAGTAAATCCCTCAATCATTTAATGCAATATTTCCTTTAAGGACAGACCGCGTTTATTCTCACTATTGAAAAAGAGGTGAGAGGCCGAAATTCTTAGATTTGATAAAATAGAGAGGGGGCTTTATACTCAAATAGTTCAATATCTAATGGCACGAGAGTTGTTGATTAATAATTGTATTAGTCCTTTAGAAGTGAAACTTAAAGAGAAAGATTTTTGCACTAAAATAGTTCAATTTTTATGTGGTCAAAAACGAAAAAGTGGAGCTACTATTAATAGGGGGGTACTTTGTTTTGGGGAGCCGGAGGGGAATTATTACTGCCGGACAGGGGGAAAGGGGGTTATTTTCATACCAACTAATTAAAATTCCAGATTTCCAGGTCGCTTTCAAACTGCTTTCAAGTCGCTTTCAGGTCGCTCAGTGGGCTATGTGTAAGGGGAATAAGAATAAGGGGTTATAGCAATGGATGCAGCGAATTAATTTAATTTGAGATAAATTGATTAGATAATCAATTATTTATTGCCCTGTTTTTTTAATTAAATGTAATATCTTAATTGGAAAGCTATAATTTTATAAAGGAAGGTATAAAATGGACAGGTTTAAGAACATAGTACTAGGGAATTTAAAAGGAAAAGTAGGAAACATAGTAGGCAGGGCAGAAAGGGGAAATTTTTCATATATGCAATGCCAACGGAAGTTAAAATCAGTAATACGCCGTAGGCAATAAAATCAAGAAATATAATGATCCCTCTAGCAAAATTTGCCAGTATAGTAAATTCGATTCCTGAACTTAAATATTTCTGGATAGAGGAAAAGATAGAAGCTTTTGATGCTTTCCATAAAATCGAGAAGGTGAACTTTCCTTTTTTCCAACCAGAGAGACCCACTGTAAAAAATACTATACGGTTATTTATGTGGAATTGAATTCTGATTCAGCATCAGTCGACCATGACTCGTTTTATAGAAGAAGAAGAAGCAAAGCTATTGGAATTGAAAAAGTAAATGATATGGTTTGTGATCTTGAGCAAGTTATAAATAAAGAAAATGATGCAAATTTGAAAGAATTATAATAAAAAATATGTTATATATCTAAAAGAACCAATGAATTTAATTGGGATTTCCCTCTAAGTTTTTGGTTTAGATAGTTTTTATAATTCTTCTAAATACAAGAAGTTATTTGACTTTAAATTTAATTTTTTAGTAATTTCTAAGTGTTATATTATCTCTTATTTATTAATCTAACAGGAGTTCGTCATGAAAGCAGTTCTGTTTACATTTTTATTAACAGTTCTTTTGGTTACATATAGTAATCAGTCCTATTCCCAATATCAGGTTGGTAAAAATACAGGAAGCCTTAGTGTAGGTTTCGGCGGCGGCGGATTAACAGGTACAGGTGCTGTTCCGATTTCAGCTGAATTTAATTTTCTAAATTTCGAAAAAAATATCCAAGCCGGTATTTTTGCTTCTTATTCCTCAACTAGTGAAGATTTCTATTATGGTAAATGGAAATATACTTACATAATTATAGCTGCGCAGGGTAACTGGCACTTTATGCCAGGTGAAAAATTGGACCCATTTGCAGGAATATCTTTGGGATATGATATTGGTTCTATTTCATCTACTTATAACAGTGGATATTCATATTATAATTATTCCCCAACAATTGGTGGAGTTTTTTTCAGTGCTCAGGCTGGATTAAACTATTGGTTCAGTGAAAAATGGGCTGTTCAGGTTAGAGTTGGATATTTCCCGTACGCATCAATTGGAGTTACAGCAGGATTTTAATTAGTCAGATTCTTAAATATTTCCGTCTGATCTCAATTGAGGTCAGGCGGATTTTAATTTTAAACAGATCATTCTTTCCATGTTATCCCCTCTTTTTATATTTTTAATTATAAAAAATCAACAAGGTTTATCATGATGTTTGAAAGAAGAGCAGGAATTTTGCTACATCCCACTTCCCTACCTGGTAAATTCGGGATAGGTGATTTAGGAACAGAAGCATATAATTTTGTTAATTTTCTTGAAGCAGCAGGGCAAAAATTATGGCAGGTATTTCCATTGGGACCAACCGGATATGGGGATTCCCCTTATCAGTGTTTCTCCGCGTTTGCCGGTAATCCTTATATTATAAGTCCAGAAAAACTTAAGAAATGCGGACTACTTTCAGACGTGGACTTTACGAACACACCGTCGTTCGATCCTTCTAAAATCGATTTTGGCAAAGTGATTGAATATAAGAATTCACTAAACAATATAGCATATAATAACTTTAAATTAGATAAGAAAGGACTGGAAAAGGAATATTCAGAGTTTGTAGAAAAAAATCATGACTGGCTTGATGATTTTTGTTTCTTTATGGCTGCAAAGGATTATCATAATGGTGTTGAATGGACAAAGTGGGATAAGGACCTCGTCATAAGGAAAGAAAAAACATTAGAAACCTGGAAGATCAAATTATCTGACAGGGTTGGCCGTTACAGTTTTCTTCAATTCATATTTCATAAGCAGTGGAAAGAATTAAAAGAATTTGCAAATAAAAAAGGTATTAACATTATCGGTGATATACCGATATTTGTTGCATTTGATAGCGCAGATGTTTGGGCACAGAAAGAATTCTTTTCTGTAAACAAGGAAGGTAAACTACTTTTTGTTGCCGGAGTTCCACCGGATTATTTCAGTGCAACAGGACAATTATGGGGAAATCCACTATTCAACTGGAAGGAAATGGAAAAGGATGACTTTCTTTGGTGGAGAAAAAGAATTTCACATCTTCTAAATATAGTTGATATTATCAGAATTGATCACTTCAGGGGATTTGATGCCTATTGGGAAATTCCAGGGGACGCGAAGAATGCAATTAAAGGCAGATGGGTGAAGGCACCCGGAGAAAAATTATTTGATACGATTCAGAAATATTTAGGTAAAGTTCCTATAATGGCAGAAGACCTTGGAGTAATTACAAAATCTGTAACTGCATTAAGAGAAAGGTATGAATTTCCAGGTATGAAGATTCTTCAGTTCGCATTTGGAACAGGTATGGAGACAAAGTTCCTTCCACATAATATTGATTTTAATTCAGCTGTTTATACCGGTTCACACGATAATGATACAACAAGGGGATACTTTGAAAAAGCCAAGACCGAAGATAATGATATTTATTTGCATGCTCAGAAATACCTGAATTATTTCGGAGATAATATTACTTTTGAATTGATCAGAACCGCATATAAAACCTCAGCAGACACTGTAATAATTCCCATGCAAGATATTCTAAATCTTGGCGG
>OBLU010000249.1_pt1 | contig 52822 bp, 61 predicted proteins | sample 1518681 | NCBI WGS metagenome assembly OBLU01 (sample SAMEA3539304, study PRJEB22396) | soil metagenome | biome: tundra; feature: field; material: soil | place: USA | collected 2010-05 | depth 0.15 m
GAGAGAGACGGAGCGAGACACAAAATTTGTGGAACTAGGTCGGTATCTTTGCGAGGTGCGGGCGGGACAGTACTGGAGGCTGGAGAATCTGAGTTCGTTTGACGAGTTCCTGGCGCGGCGGTTCCCGGAATCGAGAAGGAAGGCCTACTACCTGATGTCCATCCACGAGCACCTGCCGCCGCAGGTCCGGAACGATCTGAAGGAAATCGGCTGGACGAAAGGGAGGGAGTTGGCGAAGCTGGCGCGGGCGGAGGGTCAGCGGTTCGATTGTGCACCCTGGGTGCACAAAGCCCGCTCCATGCCGAGAGAAGAGTTCCGGCGGGCCGTGGAGAAGGAACTGACGGGAAGGGAAGAGGAGCCGTCGGAGCTGATCTATTTCAAGGTCTACAAGAGCCAGATCCCGGTCATCGAGCAGGCAATCGAGACAGCGGCGCTGATGCTGGCTCAGACAAATCGCGCGGTTACTGTCTGGAGATGATCTGCGCGGACTTCCTGGCCGGGGCACACCTGGAAAACGGGAATCCTGAGATCCTGCTCTTTTCCATGCTTCGGCTCTTCCGCTTCCTGCCGGCCGCGCAGAGGGAGCAATTCCTGCAGCAGGTGACTGAGGCCGCATGAGCCCGGGGTTGCAAAGGCGCCGTCGGCGGCTCAGTGCCGAGACTTACCGCAAGCTGCACAAGGAGGTCCTTGAAAGAGACAGTTGGCGCTGCCAAGCTTGCGGCTCCCTGCGTGGGCTCGAGGTCCATCACATTCAGCGCAGAAGCCAGTCAGGCGATGACTCCGAGGGCAATCTGATCACTCTGTACTCCGACTGCCACACAGCAATTCACGGGTATTGGCACGAACCCACTTTTCGCGGCACAAGTACGATCCCTCCGGCGAGATTGACTGGCAGTTTTTCCGCTTCAAATCTCGATCAGTTGATCGGCTATGACTCTTGATGGATAGTCGTTGACGAGCCGATTAGCGGCTTCAGCTCCGATCATCCTGGCTGCGGTAGCGCGCGCTTTGGAGAGCACCGGCGGCCTCCTCCGGAGATCATGCGCATCGCTGGCGAGTATCCGCACCAGGCCATTTATTAGCATCTTTTCCGCACAGCGCCGCACCTCCTCTCCCCAAAACCCCGTCAGGGAATTGGCAGTGATTTGAAGAATGCTGCCAAGATTCGCCAGTTCTTGGAGCAGGTCGAATCGGCTCCGCAAAACCAGGTTGCGCTCGGGATGCGTAACAATAGTAACCATGCCGGCGCGGTGCATTTGATAAAGCGAATCCAAGATGCTGCGCGGGACCCCGAAGTCGCTGAATTCAATCAACACATACCGAGTGTTCCCGATTGCATACCGCTTGGGATTCGCGATGGCGTCCTCGAAGTTTTCAAATGAGAGATGAAGATCGCAGCCAAGCATGAGGTTGACTTCCGGCACTTGCCGCTGCAGCTCGGCGAGGCGCGCAAGATAAGCATCGCGGTCGTAGTTATATTTGAAGTTCGCGTGTGGAGTGGCAACAAGATGGGTAATACCGTCGCGATGCGCGATTCGGCACATCTCAATGGCGACCTCCACAGATCGGGCGCCATCGTCCACAAATGGCAGGACGTGGCTATGGACGTCGATCATAGTCGCTCAATCCCTAAGCTTAGCCCAAATCCCAAATAGTGTCCGAACTGTAGTCAGCACCACCGCCGCGGTCCAAGCGAGGGGCTGTCGCTGTTCAAGGTAGGCGTTCTGGCGTTCTCGGCTAACGCGCCGGGGAGGATGTCAAGTCATATCCAACCCTCCACTTACATACACTATTGCCACAATACATACACTATTGCCGCAATCATCAAGAGGATGAACCCCATAATGCCGAGCCGGAGTGCTACTTTTTTCAGCCGCTCCCGCCGCGAATGTCCATGCCGGTGGCGACGATGGCGATGCCGCCGATGCTCGCCGGTTGATTCTGTCAACTGGGCTTCCATGCCGCGCTCCATCGAGTTAGATCCATCGTCCAGCATCCAATCAATCATTCCGGGGGTGACTCTTCGCGCAATTCGAAGCGCGGTTCCGCGCGCAGCTGAGCGATATTCTCCTCGCGACCAGTCAGCAGGTTATCCGCCGCAATTACCCAGTTCCCTTCTGCAATCAGGACATCGCAGAGGTGCGATCCGAGAAAACCTGATCCACCAGTCACCAAGACACGCATCTTGCCACCTCCGTCCTAATCGGGGCCGCGCAGTTCAGCATCAAAGTTCGGCTGTTATGTTGGCCAAGCGGGAACCCGGCCTTGCCTCTTCGGCTTGGCGAACAGCATGCCTAGTCCGCCGCCGTTGCCTTCGCACTTTCTCTTCCTTCAACGGCACGTCGGGCCGGCCAACGCTCAGGTACATGAAGCCATGCTCGCGCATGGTCTCGGGATCGAACAGATTGCGCCCGTCGATCACGATGGGATAGCGCAGCAACTCCCGCACGCGCGCCAAGTCAACGCTCTTAAACTCCTCCCACTCGGTCAATACCAGCAGCGCGTCGGCGCTCTCCACTGCTGCGTATGCGGAATCAACGTACCGCACGCCTTTGGTCCCAAGGATCTCCCGTGCACGTTCGCCGGCAGCCGGATCGTATGCCTGAATCTCGCATCCTTCGTCAACCAGAGACTCGATAATCGCCAGCGCCGGCGACTCCCGCACGTCGTCCGTACCACCTTTAAACGCCAGTCCCAGCACGCCCACGCGCTTGCCCTTGAGCGTCCACAGCGCCCTGCGCACCTTGTGCAGGAAGCGCTGTCGCTGGTCGTCATTGATGCGCATCACCTCTTCCAGCAGGCGGAAATCGTAGCCGCATTCCTGTGCCACGGCACGGTACGCCGACAGGTCCTTGGGAAAGCACGATCCGCCATAGCCGATGCCGGGATAGAGGAACCGCTTGCCAATGCGTGTATCGGTGCCGATACCGTCTCGCACGTGGTCCACGTTTGCGCCTACAGATTCGCAGATCGTCGCCACTGCATTGATGAAGCTGATCTTCATTGCCAGGAAGGCGTTGTATGCGTACTTGATAACCTCTGCTGACTTGGTGTCCGTGGCGATCAATGGCGGCGTGAGTTTGGCGCCCTGGGGCACGGGAATGGCGCTCAAACCCTGGTAGTAGCTGCCATCGCACAGCGGCCGGTAAATGTCGCGCAGCAGGTTGGAAGTGGGGAGCGAGTGGGCACCGATCACGATGCGGTCCGGATAAAGGAAATCGGTGACTGCCGTCCCTTCCCGCAGGAACTCAGGATTGGAGGCCACGTCAAACATGTCGGGCTGAGCGCCATTCAGCACCATGACGTGGCGTACCCAATCGCTCGTGTAAACCGGAACGGTACTCTTATCAACGACCACCTTGTAGCTGTTGATGGCGCCGGCGATTTCGCGCGCTACCGATTCCACGTAAGAGAGGTCGGCTTCGCCGTTGTTTGCCGGCGGCGTGCCCACGGCAATGAACACCACCTCGCTTGCCAGCACGGCATCGTGCAACGAACTGGAGAACGACAGGCGCTTACCTCGATGCCGGGCAAGCAGTTTGGGCAGATGCTGTTCGTGGATGGGGCACTCGCCGCGGGCCAGGACCGAATACTTCGCCCGATCGTTATCTACCAGGATTACGTTGTGACCGAGCTCAGCAAAGCACACGCCGGCAACCAGACCGACATATCCAGAACCAATAACGCTAATGTTTATGATGCCTCCGATTAGGACGGCTCTCGACCAGATCACCCGATCATTCGATTCTTAAAGATGATCGAGTTGATAATCGTTTTCTTTCCTTTTTGCCGATAGCCCGGGACCGATAGCCGACAGCGGTTTCTTCTTGGCCAGATCACCGGATCACCCGATTTTCCCGATTTCATCCTGCTTGTGAGCCTGACCGGAGTCAACACTCTGGAAACAAATTTTTGTTGCCGGGGAAAACAAATTTAACCGAAACCTCAAACGAGCAATGTGTTACAAAAACAGCTAACAGATGCTCTGGCCGACAAGGACGCCCAAGAACCGAGAACTGCCCCCACTGGCCAGTGCCGTTCTAATTTCCTCGCATTGCAAAGATCACCGTATGCAACAAGATGGCCAAGTCCATAAAAAAGTTCCGGTGGCGGATGTAAATAGAGGTCATAATGAATGTTTTCATGGATCAGAAAAGCGCGGTCGGCGCTAAGCTGCCACAAGCCGGTTAGGCCAGGGATGACCTTTAACCGCTGCTGGTGACCTTTATTGTAACGCTCCACGATAAAGGGCATTTCCGGACGCGGGCCCACCAACGACATTTCTCCCTTTAAGATATTGAGCAGTTGAGGTAGTTCGTCCAGGCTGGTACGGCGCAGCCAGCGGCCCATACGTGTAATACGTGGATCGTTGGCGTCGGTGGGATGGAAATCGTATTGGGGAGCGTTTACGTACATGGAGCGGAACTTGTACATCCGGAACATCCTGCCCTGAAGTCCCACCCGCGTCTGCTTAAAGAATATCGGGCCAGGCGAATCCCGGCGGATAAGTGCGGCAATCACTGCCCAGACAGGAGCCGTCACTAGCATCAGGCCCAGGACACAGACAAAGTCAAAAACTCGTTTCGCGGTTTCATAGCCAAGCTTCGTCGAAGCCGCCCCCAAAGACGCGATCAGCACGCCATCGATGTCCACATAGTCGGTGAGCACATCGACACCATTCGAAAGTTGGGGAACGAAGGCAACCCTGGCCTGCGCTGTCAACGCTTGAGCTATGACAGCATTCAGGCCCTCCCGAGACAGCGATGGGATGCCCACTACAATCAGGCTGGCGGCATGCTCTCGAATGAGTTCGCCGGTCAATGGCCCCTTCACCACGGGCACTGAACGCTCCCGCTTGTAGCCGTACTCAAAGATCTGCCGGCCGACCAAGCTGCTGTCGTCATCAACGATCGCAACCGGGTTCAGCCCCAGTTTCGGCGACCGGACCAGTGCTGAGAAGAGACGGCGCCCGGTGAACCCAGCCCCGTATATCAGAACATTTTGCACGCCGTGGCCCCGGGTGTGCAGATTTCGGATCAGCACGTAAATGAACTGTTTTTCCGCGACTAGAAGAAGAGGGACGAAAAGAATGGCGAACACAAGCACCCCTCGCGGAAACGAGTGTCCCAGAAAGAAGGTAACCGCAAACACCACCCCAAAGGCCTGCCCGGAAACCCGCAAAACACGTTCCGTCTCCCGTATGCGCAGCAGGCTATTGGCGCTTCTATACCCCCCGTTGCGGTCCAGCATGAACACAAAAACGACTGCAAACAGAAACGCGGCGAAGTGAACGAGTGATAACCGCGTAACTGATTCGAATTACCGGCATACCAGTCACACCAATCGGAAAAAAACCGTTGGGCCCAAAAGATCGATAAGTTCTTCGAAGAGCGGATTCGATTCAAAGCGGAAAAAGTTACCGCGATATCCGCGTGCGGCCTTGGTCAGATACACGGGCCAAGCCACATTGGGGTGATACTCGAATCCGTACACCACGTCATAGTGGTCGAAGATTTCCCGCATGCGATACCAGATATCCAGCGGCCCCCGATCCCCATCCCGGCAACCATTTATTGCCGAGGTTCGGTCCTTCGATCATCCTAACCCAGGGTCCTGCCCCGAAAGGCTCGGGGTGAGTGCCGACCCAATCCCGCTTGTAATAAATCACGGGCTTGTACTTCGCCGTGGGAGACACGGTAGCCATCGTCACCTCGTGGCCTGCTCGCGCCAGTTCCCGGCTGAAATAGAAACACCTCTGGTACGTCCCTATTCCCTTCGTATTGGCGTTCAGCGTGAATATACGCATCCTGCTCAGCCTGCCCGATGTGTTGTGCTTGCAATAGACTTCGTGATGGGTAAGCGCCGGTCCTCAGGTGCGACCTATGGCTACGGTGATAAGGCGCAAGGATGGTATCGCCAGCCTAGCCAAATTGGCCAGACCTTGTTTAATTCCCGAAGGAAAGCCGTAGAGGTTCGCTGGAAATTTGGCCTGGAAATGCACGCGCACCTCTGAAAATCCAGCCAAAGCCATATATTCGGCCAGCTCTGAAGAAAAGTAGAGTCGATCGTGTTGATGGCCGTGGATGAGGTGTTCGTTCTCCGCAAAAGACGGGTATGTCACCCCGTCGATTTTTCGATTAAACATGAATCGAAGACGATTACCGAGACATGCGATATTTGGCGTGGATACAACGCAAATGCCGCCTGGCTTTAGCCGATCGCAGAGACCACGCAGAACACAAACTGGGTTGAGGTGCAGGTGTTCCAAGACCTCGAGAAAAAACACAACATCGTAATGGGCCACTGGCAGTTGGTGCACTTGCTCAACACCGCCGGGCTCCAATCGAATTCCAGCAGTTTCACAGCGGTCCTTGAAATAATCAGTCAGATCGAGGGCATCGGTATTCAAGAATAGATGTTTCAGTGCAAATGTAAACGGCGATACACCTACATCAAGCACGGAAATATCAGGCCCAAGTGGGAAGGCGTCATTGGTGAGTTCAAGGACTTCCTGCCAGCGAATAATAGATCTCTGCAAATAGGCGCGCTCCCGGTCGAGCGACAGTTCCAAGAACGCACGCTGGTTGGGAACATCCGCCAAAACACGGTCTAGCGCTTTCGAGAAATCGTCAGTAATTGCCATGGGACTCGCGTTATTATAGCAAGCTTTTTGTATAAGGCAACTTGCGAGTGGCGGCTTGTCGGCCCATCTTGACATATCTCAACACACGCTTTGCCAGTGCGATAGCAGCCGCCTGAGCGTGCCTGATCACAGTCCAACAAGTTTCGGGGTGGCACTGCAGAATGCAGGAAATGTCGTCATGCTAGGCGCTATTCGCAATGAGCGTGCCCGCTCTGCTAGGGTTGAAGAGGTGACAGTCACCTTACTGGTTAAGTACCGAATACGCTCTTCGCGGAAAGAGTCAATCGTGAGCTAACAGTGCTGCGGCATAGCCAATTCGAGTTGCGCCATACCAGTCACACCAATCAGAGAGAAGAACGTACTGTTCATGGCCAATCGGCACATACACTGGCCAGGATACTCTCGGCTGATACTCGCATCCGTACCCCTATTCCCTTCGTATTGGCGTTCAGCGTGAATATACGCATCCTGTTCAGCGTGCCTGATGTGCTGTCCGTGCGATAGACTTCGTGATGGGTAAGCGCCAATCCTTGCCGAAGGCGCGTGGCGTGATCTTTACCCCTGGCGGGCTCTGCCGCCGTTTGTATTCATTGATCTGGACGAGGCGAATGACCCGCGCGACTACATCGGAGGCGAACCCGCGGAGCACGATTTCCTCGGCGCTGCAGCGCTCCTCGACGTAGGCACGCAAAATGGGGTCGAGCACCTCGTACTCGGGCAACGAGTCGCTGTCCTTCTGGTCAGGACGCAGCTCTGCCGATGGCGCCTTGGTAAGCACCCGCTCGGGAATGACATCGTGCCCGGTAATTTGGTTTCGATGGCGAGCCAGTTCGTAAACAAGCATTTTGGAGACATCTTTGATGACGGCGAATCCGCCAGCGGTGTCACCATAAAGGGTAGAATAACCGACGCTGATCTCGCTCTTGTTCCCCGTTGTCAACACGAGCCACCCGAAATGGTTGGAAAGCGCCATCAAGACGGTACCTCGGATGCGCGGCTGAATATTCTCCTCTGGTAGCCCACAAATTTCGCCGCAAGCAGGCGCCAACATTTGCAGGAACGATTCGAACGTGGCGTCAATCGGGATTGTTAAGAAGTGCAGGCCAAAATTGCCGGCTAATTGGCGCGCATCCTCGATGCTGTGCTCCGACGAGTATCTCGTCGGCATGGCAACACCAGTAACATTCTCTGGGCCTAGGGCATCCGCCGCGATAGCGGCCACCAGAGAGCTATCAATGCCGCCCGACAATCCAAGAACGACCTTGTGAAATCCGTTTTTCAAGACATAGTCGCGCGTTGCTAGCTTTAAGGCTTCGTACGATTCAGCGGCGCGTGCCAGCGGCGCCTTGAGGCAGGGTTGGAGAGGCCGTTTCGATCGCGTAGCGACTTGTGCGAGTGATACTTGTTCAAAACGGGACCGTCCCGTTGAACTTCTCCGCCGGTCCACCAAGCGTGCGCGCAACACCTCTGACTTATCAATATCGGCCACTAGCCCGCATAATTCATATATTTGAAGACAAGAAAAGCCTCCTCTGTTACAAACATGTTGACTAGACAATGTTTGCAGCAACAAAAGAGGCCTCTGAATGTCTGACGATAGCACAACACAGTGTTTGTTGTTCCCAGGAATTTTTCGCAAGCCTGTAGTGGCCCAGTTCGATCAGCGAGAGGGGAGTTCCGACGGCGGAGCCCTGCTGCTGAAGGCTGCCGATCGACACTATGGATTGGTGGCTGGACTGGCCTCCTGCCTTCGAGATGAGCGGCAAGCGGGCAAGGTCTCGGCTGGTAAATTTCCCGCAGAATGTTGGAGCAGGCGGGCGTGTTCGCGCCGATGACAATGCGATCGGGATACAGGAAGTCGATGACCGCCGTCCCTTCGCGCAGGAACTCGGGATTTGAGGCCACGTCAAAACGGTCGCAAGGGGCGCGGTTCAGGACCATCACGCGGCGGACCCAATCACTTGTGTACACCGGTACTGTACTTTTGCCCACGATGACCTTGTAGTCGTTGACGGCGCCAGCAATTGCTCGCGCCACCGACTCAACGTAGGACAAATCGGCTTCGCCGTTGTGCGTCGGCGGTGTTCCGACCGCGATGAACACAGCACGACTGGCCCGAACCGCCGACGGCAAACAATCGGAAAAGGCCAACCGCTTACCCCGATGGCGGGCCAGTAACTCGGGCAGATGCTCTTCGTAAATAGGACACTCGCCTCGGGCCAGTACGGCATACTTGGCTGGGTCGTTGTCAACGAGGATTGCCTCGTGTCCGAGTTCCGCAAGGCAGGCGCCGGTCACTAACCCGACATAGCCGGAACCGATGACAGCAATACGCATGTTCGCTCCTATTATTCCAACCTCAACCAGTTATCTTGCGGTGCAGGGCGATTCGGCACATCTCAAGGGCGACCTCCACAGATTGGGCGCCGTCGTCCACAAATGGCAGGACGTGGTTATGGATGTCAATCATAGTCGCTCAATCCCTAGCTCAGCCCAAATCCCAAATAGTGTCCGAACTGTAGTCAGCACCACCGTCGCGGTCCAAGCGAGGGGCTATCGCTGTTCAAGGTAGGCGTTCTGGCGTTCTCGGGTCCCGTCCAAGGCGCAATAAACATTCTAAGGGCGGGATACGCCCGGTTAGCCTGCGGAGGTACTTCGCCTGCCGTTGGGGCGTCGGCCCAGGAACCCACCGAAGCGATTCATCTGGCAACTGCGCTTCCATGCCGTGCTCCATAAGCTGAACTTGCGCAAACTAAAACGAACTTTTAGCCTTGGGCAGCCGCGACGGACCGCTGCTTCTTTGCGAAAGATCGTACTTGGGCTTCGATCCACGGATAGGTCATGGCCAATCCATCCCGCAGCCGCATCGAGGGCGACCACCCGAGCTCCGCGCGGATCAGCTTGTTGTCGGAGTTGCGGCCGCGAACCCCCAGGGGCCCAGGAATGTGCTTGATCGACAGTTTCTTGCCCGCGATCTCCATGATCATCCCGGCCATCTGATTGATGGTGACCATCTCTTCCGAACCGATATTTACCGGACCGCGGAAGGCAGAGCAGTTCATCAAGCGCCGGACAGCCTCCAGGCATTCGTCGATATAAAGAAATGAGCGCGTCTGCTCCCCGTCGCCCCACAACTCGATTTCGCCGACGTCGGACTGCTCGGCAACTTTGCGGCATAACGCGGCTGGCGCCTTCTCCCGCCCTCCCCGCCAGGTGCCCTCGGGACCGAAGATGTTGTGGAAGCGGGCCACCCGCACATCGAGACCATGGTTGCGGAGGAACGCCAAGTAGAGGCGCTCGCTGAACAGCTTCTCCCAGCCATACTCGCTGTCGGGCGCGGCCGGATAGGCGGTCTCTTCGGCACACTTCGGGTTCTTCGGGTCTAGTTGGTTGTACTCCGGATACATGCACGCCGAAGACGAATAGAAAACCTTCTTGACTCCACGCTTCACCCCGTAGTCGGCCATGTGCAGGTTGATCATCGCCGAGTTGTGCATCACGTGGGCATCGTTCTCCCCGGTGAAGATATAGCCTGCCCCGCCCATATCGGCGGCAAACTGATACACCTCGTCGAACTCGCGATCCAGGATCTCCTCCCAACTGGGAGCCTTCCGCAGGTCGGCAATCACAAAGTCGTCAGCCGCCGACTGACTGAACTCGGGATATTTCAAGTCAACGCCTCGAACCCAAAAGCCTTCGGCCTTCAGTCGCGTGACCATATGGCTGCCGATGAAACCACCGGCACCGCAAACAAGTGTGTTCTTGATTGTCACCTGAGTTACGCACCCCGTTCTGGATTCTCCGCGAATTCACTGCCGAACTTGACACCCGGCGATTCACCCGCGTGGTTTCCTGAAATAGTGCCGCAAGCACGAAACCTGCGCCCACGGCCGCTTTGTAGAAGTCCTTCGGAGACCCAATAAAAATGCGCCTTCCCGACACTATGCCCGTATCGATCACTTCTTGCAAATCTGTGCATAGAATTGCCCGCAACAACCTGGGTCGGGGCCGGAAAGATGCGTAGATCCGTTTGGCGTGGCGAGCAGCACGCCAACCTTCAAGATGACAGACTCGCTCTATGCTACCGGCGTTCTCATGCCACTCCAGCCGCCGCTGCTTTCTGCTTCTTGGCGGTTTGGACCTGTGCCTCAATCCACGCATAGGTCCGGGCCAATCCGTCCCTCAGCCGCATTGAGGGCGCCCACCCGAGCTTGGCGCGGATCAGCTTGTTGTCGGAGTTGCGCCCGCGAACTCCCATGGGACCAGACACGTGCTTGATGCTCAGCTTCTTCCCCGCGATCTCCATGATCATCCCGGCCATCTGATTGATGGTCACCATCTCCTCCGAGCCGATATTGACCGGACCATGGAAGGAAGAATTCATCAGGCGCCGCACTGCCTCCACACATTCGTCGATGTAGAGGAACGAGCGCGTCTGCTCGCCGTCGCCCCAAAGTTCTATCTCCCCACCATCCGCCTGTTCGGCTACCTTCCGGCAGAGCGCGGCCGGCGCCTTTTCGCGCCCTCCTTGCCAGGTGCCTTCCGGCCCGAAGATATTGTGAAACCGTGCCACCCGCACATCCAAACTGTGGTTTCGCGAGAACGCAAGATACAGGCGCTCGCTGAAAAGCTTTTCCCAGCCGTATTCACTGTCCGGTGCCGCCGGGTAAGCGGTTGACTCGCCGCACTTCGGGTTCTTGGGGTCTGCTTGGTTGTAAGCGGGATACATGCATGCTGAGGACGAGTAGAAGATCTTCTTGACGCCCCTCTTGACGCCATAATCGGCCATGTGCAAATTGATCATTGCCGAGTTGTGCATGATCTCGGAGTCATTCTCGCCGGTGAAGACGAAGCCCGCTCCGCCCATGTCGGCTGCGAGTTGGTACGCCTCATCGAACGGGACGTCCAGCACCTGCTCCCAACTGCGTGCCTCGCGCAAATCGGCAACCACGAAGTCGGCAACGGCGGGCGCGCTGAACTCCGGATACTTCAGATCTACACCGCGAACCCAATAGCCCTCATGCTTGAGTCGTTTAGCCAAATGACTGCCGATGAACCCACCAGCACCGCAGACCAAAGCTCTCTTTACTGACATAGATGTCTCCCGAAGCCTACCTTTCTAGGTTGTATCGTTGAATTCCCGTAAGTTGCAATAAGACGCGAACCACAAACTTAGGATTGTTGACTAAGTACCGTCTGGCCAAACGACGGGGTTCCAGTAGCAACCGATGGAGCCACTGCAATCCTGCAGCTTTGACCCAGGCAGGCGCGTCTTTGATGCGTCCGGTATGTACGTCGAATGCGGCGCCGACACCTACCATCAGCTTGGTATCCAGTTGGCCAAGATATCGGGCCATAAAGCGTTCCTGCTTGGGCGTGCTGAGGCCCACCCAGATCACGTCCGGTTTGGATTCCTGAACCTTCGCCGCAAGCTCCCGCTCTTCATCGGCATTGAGCTGGCGAAACGGCGGTGTATAGGTGCCCACAATTTGCAGTCCTGGAATACGTCGGCGGAGGTTCTCGGCGAGCTGTTCTGCAACGCCCTGGTTTCCGCCATACAGAAAGTGGCGGTAGTTCCGCGCAACCGACTGGCCGCAGAACTGGATCATGAAATCTGGTCCGTAGACCCTCCGCATACTCCGGCGCCCTTGTAAACGCCCTACCCAAACTGTCGGCATGCCGTCGGGGACGCTGCGGAAGGATCGGTTCAGGATCTTGCGAAACTCAGGATCGCTCTGTGCCTCCATCACGCCGTGTACTCCGGTCACGCAAACATAGCCACACTGCTTCGCGGCGATGAGGTCATCACATGCGCAAATAGCCTCCTTCATGTCTATCGCGCTGATGCCGACACCCAGCACGTTGACACGGACATCAGCGCGCACATTCATCCTTTCTTGTGCCAGTAATTGTTCGACTCCATCTAACTGATTTCTTGTTCAAGAGCGGCGCACAAGCCCCCATTCGAAACGCAGTAAAGCCGTTCCTTCCGCCCTGAGATGGCGGCAAACACCCGCTCCAACGCCCCCCATTCTCCCCTTTCATCGATCTCCCATGAGTGGCCCCACAAGTGGAATATGCCGCCATGTTTGACCACATGGTCCAAGAGTGCCTCGGCAGTCTTAGTCCAGTCGGTTCGCCCGCAGCGAATGTAGTTGAGGGCGCCAGCAAAGGCGGCGCGCTTTGCGATGTTCCTCAAGACACCAAATGCGGGAGTGGGGTGTGCCTGGATCGTGGTTGCCATCATGGCAACCCCTTCACGTTCTCTTGGAGCGGCAATCGACATCAACTCAACCGTGCGCGCGGTAGTAAACCCGGCGTCACGAACGTAGGCGATGTGTGACCGCCGGTAGTGGCCTTTCGGAAAACAAAAGCTCCGGCACGCAACGCCGGTAATGTCCTGCAATGCAGTTCTGCACCCAGCGATCTCAGCACTCGCCGTCCCGTCGTCGACAAGCAGCAGATCGGTGTGGTTGAGGGTGTGCCCACCGATCTCGAACATTTTCGCTAGCTCTCGGATGTTGCCAGCATCCACTACCGGCAGGATGTTATGTCTGGGAACATAGAAAGTCGCAGGTATCCCGTATTTCTGCAAAAGGTCGGCCAAGCGCAGGTCAAGGGGATGACCGTCATCCCAACTGGTGGTGAGGTACGCCCTGGAGCAGCGATCATCTGGCTGCATTATTCACAACCGATCGGGGACGGAGTCACTCCACTTCCGTCCCTCGTTTGGAGATACCACCCGCAGAACTGAGGGTCAGCCGTAAACACAGGAAAACAGCGACTACAACGGCGGGAAGCAATCCCGTCAGCCACACCAGCGAGGCTCCAGACACGCCGATAGGCCACAGAAGGAGAGCTTCCACTGCCGTCGCGAAGGCATAGACCACCACCGCCGTTACCCGTAAGCCTATGATGAAGAGAATAGCGCAGCCGACTATGTCGCCAAATACAACACATGAAACCCACGGGCCCGTTTGTCGAAGCAGCGTGAGGTCTATAAGATTCGGAACCAGATAGAGGGCGACGAATACAACCGTCAAAAGAGCCGCGATAGCCCCCCGGCGCAAGGGCTTTCCTGGACCAAGGGAGGGGCGTTTCCCAGGGCTCATAAGCATGCTCACACCTTCGTCATTGCGGGCGTTCATGCCCTTCCAGACTCGGCCTGCAGGACTCGATCGCTTCCTGATAAATAGAACAGAGCGCCCGGTAGGTACTCTCTCCCGAGTAGTTTTCTTCATAGCACGCCCGGGCCGCCGCCCCCATTCGCGGGATAGTGCCGTTCGGTTCCCACACGGCTCCGACGCGGCGGGCGAGATCGGTGGCGGAGCCGGGTTCGAAATGAATGCCATTCACCGAGTCTTGCACGAGCTCTCCTGCGGCTCCCAATCGGCTCGCTACCACCGGCAACCCAACGCTGAAGGCCTCCGCGATCGTCATGGGGAAATTTTCATAGGCAAGGCTGGGGAACAACAAGAATCTGGCGGACTTCATCAGATCGAGAATCCGATTTCGTGGCACCGGACCTAGGTAACGAACATTCTTAAGAGCGGTCGCAGCTTGACGAACCTCGCTTTCCAGTGGGCCTTGCCCGGCGATTACAATCGGAACATGGGGAATAAGCGAAGCCGCTTGCAGAAGCACGCGAGTACCCTTGTCAACGTCCAGACGGCCGGCAAAAAAACAAAACGTACCCGCTTTTGTCTTCACGCCCGGATCGGGGTAAACACAGTTGGATTTCACGATCAACTTTCCCTCCGGAATTCCAGCCAGAATGTGTTTGCTCCGCGCGAACCTGGACAAAGCGATGAATCTGGCAACCGGGCGGGAAAACGAGCCGAGTGCTTCATGCACTTCGTTTGAGATTGCCAAAACGGTGCTCTTCAGTCTCGACTTCTGGAAACATCCGCGCAACACGCCATGGAATCGCGAGCCCGGTGAGCTAAGGCAGAGCTCGCATGGCATCCCGTCCCGGCTCAATCTCGCATTCAGACATGCAAAGCGGAAATTGTGTAGAGTCTGCACGACAGGAATGCCGAGCCGATAGCATAACCAGTAGGCTGACGGCGATATCCGGTAATAGAGATTGTGGCAGTGAACGATATCGGGTCTGAATTCCTCCAGAACTCGCCGCAAACGCCCGGCCGTGCGTAACGACCAAATCGGATCGGCGAGATCCGCCATTCCAAACGATGGTCCGTTGTAATCGAAGAATTCCCCAACCTCATGTCCACAAGCCCTTAGGAGCGCCGCCTCGGTAGAGACAACCGTGTCCTCTCCGCCAGGTGTGCGGTAGCGGTTATGTACAATCAATATACGGAGAGACATTTCCGGCAGTGACCAGATCTACCACTCTACTCATCAGGCGACCAATTCACAGCACCCGTCCAACTACTCACGCAAAGCGACGGACTTGGCCGACAGGCCTACCTCACGCACAGTTCGCTCCGCGGTTCGGCCGGACGTTTTACGACGACAATCGACTTCAATATTTATCGTCTGCATCGCCCAATGACGCCATTCCCTGAAGCCCGCGGTTTACGATCCGGAGCCTTCACGGAACGAGTCTTGACCGTCAGGGCACCGATTCTGCGGCGCGGCGCGTGACCGACGTAGAAGATGATAGATTTGTTGTCCTACCCCAGTGTTCCGTGCCGCTATGCGACCTTTTTGCGCAGCATTAAGCAAAAGCTTTGCGCAAGTACGAGGAAAGTCAGCCGCCGACGCGACAAGGCGCGTGTAACCGTTACGATATACAGTAACTGTGTAGAGGGGTTCTGTCCGCCCGCCGAAACGAAACTTGTACTCAGAGATACCCCAGAGAAAATGGAAGCGGCGGACTCCACGGTTCACAGCATTTTGCATCATGAGCCACGTGGTTAAGTTGCCAAGATTCCAGTAATCGTAGCTCGGATTATGGCCGATTAGGGAAAAGTAACCATCTTGCCCGTAAAGGTAGGCCACACCGCCGGCAACCAACTCGTGACCGATACGAATCCCGCATAGCAAGCCAGCACGAGACGCCAACTGCCATCGCTGTTCTGCCATGGCATCGTTCCATAGAGTGTGCTTGCCCTTTGCAGACTGCCGCTGCGAGTTCAGCGCCAGCACGGTGCCGAACAAGTCCCGTGTGATTTCATCTTTCGCCAGGCAGATCCATTCAACCCCTCCAGGCCACTGGCGTTCTAAACGCCGTGTGTACTTACGGAGTTGTTGCCTTTTGTTAGTACCGAGACTGGCGAGCAACTGATCGACCGTGGAAGGCATATCGACGACAATGTCCTCGCCATACAACGCACGCGTCGCTCCCTTTAGTATTCCGCTGTGCTTTAGGTTGGCCGCTGACGTACAGAGAATACTTAGGCAGGCTGCATTCCGAAGGCGCAGGATTTCATGTACCTCGTCCATATCCAGTTCCACAGGCCCAAACGCCGTGAGTCGTTTCCCAAGGAAGTGTGGATGTTCGCTGTAGTAGAAGGCGTGCCGCAAAACACCGTCGTGATCTTCTCGGATCCACACGCGCTGGGCGGAAGGGAAGCAGAAGTAGAAGGCAAATTCCCAGGACGCGAACCAATCTGGCCGCATGCCGACCAGCGCACGCTGTAATTGTTCGGAAAGGGACGAAAGTCCGCAATCAAGATAACGGGGCTGGTGTTTGTTGTCAACAATCATCGGGATGCTGCTACCCCACTCGGAGCTTTTACGCGAACAATGAGATAGGGATCGTTCAATCGTCCGCAATGAATGTCACAGTCTTCGTCCTGCGCGAAGGCCTCTGCGTGTCTACAGTTGTAGTAGACGACAGTGGCTTCAGTATTGTAACGGTCTCGCAGGCTTTGCTTCAATCGAGCCTTAAACTTGCACATAATGTCGAAGGTGAAAGGATTGTATAGGTAGAAAACTGTGCCATTGTCCGGAAAAGTCGTTATGATGTCGCCGGTGATGATTGAGACATTTGGGAATCGCTGGAGTCGTGCACGAGTCTGGGCGGCGACGTCCGGGTCCAATTCGACGCCGATAATCTGATTCGAATAGCCGGCAAGCAGCCATGCGTTGATGACCCGACCTTTCCCGCAGCCAACGTCAACAAGTACATCGGAAGTGCAAATCCGACCGCGGAAAAGCGCGCGTATTGTACCGTAGTCACTATTCGCTGTATCGTAGGCGCCCAAATGTGCATAGCGTGTAGCTTTTAGGCCGCGAAGCAAGCCGCCAAAGCGAATGTCCAGAAGTGCATTTGTAAGTTTGCAGGCAAAGCGTGAGAAAGCATCTACTTTCAATGTCTGTCACCCCAGAGCACCGGTAGCAATCCCGATCGAGCAGTCAGTTGCTAGTATGCCATTCTGCAAGTGCGATGAATAAATGCGACAGCGCCACATTCCTCAATAGCCGAGATGCCACGCCGCTCTTACGGAAAATAGCGCCGGCGACTTATACGGTTAACTTGCGCGACAGCACGCTAGGGGAAAGCCAGTAGTATGCGATTGGGAACGTCGGGCGATGGGGCACCAATAAATAGCGACCGAAGGCTGAGCGCCTTACAAGCCGTGGGGGAAATGGACGCAGTGTCGACATTGCCATTTGTCCCCATATTAAAGGTTTTTGTTCCGGTCGCCAAAATGCGAAGGCCAGATTGCAGGGAAAACACACATTCGTGAGGCCTATTCCGGAAAGTAGGGCACCTTGTAGTTTGTGCCATTTATATTGATGATCCAATATCCGGCGACTCGTGATGGGATAGCTCCGGTTGACCCAGCCGTCGCCGAGGTCGCGGTGCTGTTTCCCAAGTTGACGCCGGAGCCGTTCGCCGGTGTAGCATGGGGCAAAGTTATCCCTCCATTCGCCCCTATTCGTCCGTCGATATTCAAAGAGCCAAAAATGTCATGCTGTCCGTTGGGGTTGAACCGCGCGGCCCTCGTTCCGTTATTGACGACAATCTCAAACGGATGGTCGGTAACTATGCCGATGCCTCCCGAGCCCGAAGTGAACGCCTCCGCGCCAAATTTAGCCTCCACTGTAGCTGCTGCGTTGTGGGCATACACCGAATTCAAAATGGGAGAGGTAAGCGCAATCGAAGCTATCACTCCGCCACCGTTGTTTACGAGCGGATTTGCGACGGTGGACGTAAACTGGTTGAAGCCCACCGTCAACGTGGCACTGGAATAAAGAATGCCCGTTGGTACGTTGTCTATCACATTGTTAGACACGTAAGCATCCGCCGGACACGACCCCTGATTCGCTACGGCGATTCCAGCCCCATACGCATTTCCGGTAATGTGGTTACCGGAGATCATCTGCCGCTGCGTGGTGCCGCCTATCGCATTACAGGACACATAGATAGCCTTGGAAGCAACTGAACTGACCGGGAATACTAACTTGTTACCTGAAATAATGTTGTCGTCGCTGTTTGGATTGGCCGTATTGGAGGACACTTTTATGCCAGCGGACTCGGTATTGGTTCCCCATCCGACAATCGCATTCCCCATGATGGTGCTTCTGCTAGTCCCGTTTACCGAAATGCCAGGATGCATATTGGAGTTCGTATCGCTGTACAAACTATTGCCTGTTACCGCGCAGCCGACGCAGCGCACCAGTTCAATCGCTGCGATGTCAACCCGCTGCCCCAGGGCGTTATAAGTGTTTCCGCTGACCACTACGTTCGAAGCAGTCGAAATCGATATGCCACCGCAAGCGCGGGCTGCCGGTGCGGCGCCACAGCCATTGGTTCCGGCGGTATTGGAGATAGTGCATGAGTTGTTGGAAACGGTCACATTCTGAACCGGATTCCCGCCAGTACCCCATTCACCGCCCTCGTAACAGAATCCGGTACGAGTTACTGCGGTATTGCCGGTGATGGTGACATTTTGTATCGCGTTGCCGCCAGTGCCGCCGGTCTTGAACTCGAATGCCGTAGCCCCTCCATGCGGAACAGTGATAGCCGAGGCGCTATTGTCTACCACGTTGCCGCTGATCGTAATATTCTGGCCCGAAGTAAGCAAAGATATCCCCGGGCCCTCAATGTTCGTGTTTACGAAGTTGCCCGCAATCACCCCGCCGATGATGCCGTCCCCTCGGATTCCGTACTGACCGGGCACTGTATTTTTGAGCGTATTCCCACGCAACGTGGGATTGACCGCGTTGCTAAGGAACAAGAGCGCATTGCTAGTCGATCCCGCGCCATTTCCATCCAAGGTGCAGCCTTCAACCGAGTCATTTGTCCCGGTCAGGGTGACCAGCATCGCAACGCCCGTTCCGGCCTGAAGAATCGCGCCTGAGTCGCAGTTTATTTTTACGTTATTCGCACTTACTGTAACGCCAGAAGAAAACACGTAGGTCCCGCTGGGAACCTGGATCGCGACCTTGTCCGCAAGAGCATTGGCGATGCAGCTCTGATCCAGCATGCCCGGCGTCGTACAAAATGCGGCCGCATTGCGCGGGCCGTCAATCCCGGCAAGGGTTGCGGTCAACGCCATCACCGGGAGCAGAAGAATGAGCGGCAGCAGGCGTTTCATATTCCTGTTCCTCGAGTTATTTATCGGACATCGCACTCGTCGGTGTGTCACACGTTCGCGGCAGCGCACTGCCTTTAGACTTGGGTCGAGTTCCGGCGAGGGATGCCTCGACGGCCTCAGCAATCATGTCGCCGACTTCGCTACTGCTCTTCAAACGAGCCCGGTCGGCACGAGGCAGTTGGCCTGCTACGGCCCGCCGCAACGCGGCTACGAACTCTTCCTCATTTGCCGGATCGAAAATGCATTCAGGATCAAACAACTCCGGCGCGCAACCCGCATATCGCGAGCATAGAACCGGCAATCCTGAGAGCACGGCCTCGTTCGCAACCAGTCCCCATACGTCTCCCATCGTGGGGAACACCACCATATCTGCGCCACAGTAAAAAGCCGGCATTGCCTCGGCTGGTTGCTCGGGATGGAAATGCACGTTCCGCAAGCCGAGGTCGGCAGCGAGTCCTCGGAGCCCGTCATCTTCCGGGCCGCTGCCTACCAGTAAAATCGAGAATCTCAGTCCCTGAGCCTGTAACTGGGCAGCGGCACCGAAGAATTCAGCTACGCCCTTCAGAGCAACGAGTCGCCCCACATGCAGTAGAACTGGTCTGGGCTGTATATCCAAGGCCGGTTGGGCGGGCTTTACGTACCAGCTCTCGTCAACGCAGTTCTGTACCTGCAAAATGCGTTCTCGAGGTACGCCCAACGTGAGCAGGTACTCCGTGGATGTCTGCCCGTAGCTAATCCACCGCTTGGTGCAGCGCGCTAACAAACGGCGCACCAGCGTGCGAACCCGGCCCACATGGTATTCGGTGTGCACGGTACCGCCCCACCACACCCAGACCGGCTTACCAAAGCAAGCGCCGTAGGCTAATGCAACCAGCGTGCGAAAACCCATTTCGAAAGAAATCACTGCCTCAGGGCGTTCCCGCACCAGATCGATGATGTAGCCTGGCTCGATATGCAAATACCAGTGGTCGAAGGCCTTGTTTTGCTTGTGCTTGTTTAAGCGAAGTTGCCAGCCCCACACGCGACGGAGGCGCGCGCTTTTGATGTTCACTCGACCCCATGACTTGCGGTTGGCCTCCATGCCCCCGTGCAGGATAACCAAGTCCAATGCCTCCCCCAGGTGCGAGTACACCCCGACACGGGCGGGCGCTACGAGATTGACCAAAAGGGCGACTTTTCGTTTGGGGGCTGACGTCACTTCAACAACCTTCCTCAATCAGTTTTCGATTCACTTGACGGCGATAATGGCGACTTCGGAAAACATTGTTGGCCACAAACGGCAAAGCGAACCGCCGTAACCATAACATTCGACGCGTCGGAAGCGTGCGCGTTCCGTGCACACCCGTGACAAGGAACGATGCGTGAAGCCGGGTGAAATCAGGTCTGCGGGGTGAGCATAGACCGCCATCACATCAGCTACATTTCAACAAACCTTCAAATGACCTCATCGCGCCCAGCATACGCCGACCGTCGAGGACTCCTCAGGCTGTCTGCAGCCAGATGCTGGAAGGGAAGTGTCCCGGTGCCGAGGGGGAGACCGCCAGCCCTTCATTGTTCGGAGCTGGGCGGTAATCCGTCAGCAATTTCTGCAGTTGCTCCGGGTAGTCGTAATGCAGCACCGACATACAAGTCAACACCGAAAGCTTTGGATTGTTGATCAGCAGAGCCATCAGCATTGCGGTTTCTTGCCACCAGTAAGGCATGGTAAACACGTTGCGCGGGTACGCGTAGGGGAGATAAATGTCGTGAATGTGGAGAAGGATCCCCGGCGGCAGATGGGGAATGATTTCAAGATAAATACGCAATACATCGGAGCCGACTTTCACAGCGTGGCTGGAATCGATGAATAGAAGGTCTCCAGCGGAAAGGCGGTCGAAGAGCGAGAGCGGCACTTGCTGGCAGAACTGCGGAATCAGTTCAACTTCTCTGCGGCTGCGCAGGTTGTCGCTGGGAAAAGGCTCCACAAAAGTAATTTTAGGAACACGCTTTCCGTCGCGCTGGTTGAGGCCAGCGGCCTCGATCATGCACATGGTGGAAACACCGCTTCCGATCTCAATGATGTTCGCGGGGGCGTACCGGCGAACAAAACAATGCAATACTTGCGATTCGATCTCACCACATCCCGGGCCCGATCCATTTTGCGTAAAGGAGTAGTAGGACTTCAGCCCTGCGACTTCGCCGTAGTAGGTTCGCAAACACCCTTCAGCCACCCGAGCTGGGCCACGAAATCCCATGGGATACCTGTCAGCGAAGAGCGCCCCATCCAGAGTGGCCGGTTATTCTCGAGCCATGTGCAGTCCGGCACGGGAGTGTAGTAGTGCTTGGGCATTACGTGTAGCCCGGCCCGGTCAAGCATCAAAAAGGCTTTGAAGAGAAGCCGCTTTCCTCGCATATTTCCTCACCGATCCGCTCGAACAGCCGCAGGCTGAGTCCACACACAGTAAATGACGACATTGTAAGTTTCCGTTTCCCCATCAACGATCTCTACGAGCGCAACGGTATCAGCCCACTTGAAGTAATGATGAACTAGTTGCTGCGACATGTAACCTCGTACGCGGTGAGCCGCTGTTACAGGTTCTCGGACCCTCTCGGGCCCACCCGAGGAAAGAGACCCGTCCAGTCCAGACTCCTGGTTTACGTAAGTGCCTCGACCGACAGTGGATCAGGACGATTGTCCAACCGGCCCATATCGGGGCCAGCTGCCCTTCTCATATTCGCCTTCGCGTTCGAGTGCCTCCGCCAAGCGGGAGTACGCCCCACGCGGGCGGGTGCCACTAGATTGACCAGGAGGGCGACTTGGGGTTTGAAAACAAACACGACACTATCTCTTTTCTCCGGCGGTATTCCCAGGCGGTTTACTGGCTCTGCGCGGCGCCGTGTCTTGCGGTCTCCGAAAACGCGATGCGGTTCACAAAACTGAACTCCTGACCCACTGCTGACATGTAGAAGAGCAGATAGCCATTGCGGCGCAAGCTCGCAACAGCGCGGCGGGTCGCCTCAATCCCGATCTCCTGCCAACGGTGATGGAATTCAATCAGCCATTGTCCAGGGACGATGCCCGACTTTAGGACTTCATCGATCACGTCGTACTCGGCACCTTCGATGTCCATCTTGAGCACGTCAATGTGTCGATGCCCCAGCTCCGCCATAAGGGCGGAAAGGCGCCGTACAGGCGCATGAATCACCTCCGCCGGATGGTCATGCCGCATGATCATCGAGTGCGAAACGTGCAGAGAATTGGCCGGTGGCTGAAACGACGCCACGCCATCAAACGCGGCAAGGCCGTACTCGTAAAAACCGAACTGCGGCGGAAACGATTGCCCGCGAACCCAGGTCACGCTGCGGGGTGTGGGATCGAACGCATACACGTGCAGCCCAAATCTGCGGATCAACTGCAATTCTGCGGAGACATCCTCACCCACTCCGAACGTATACACAACGCTGTCTGCCGAAATCATATCCGGCCAGATACACCAGCGTGCACCTTCGTTCCCGAGGAGCAGGCGCGAGCACTCGATATCATTTGAAAAGTGAACGTCTAATCCGACAGCCGCCGTGCCGCGCCGGCGGAGATAACGAAGAAGTTCTCGCAGACTACCCATGTGAACCCCAGGTGTGCTTGGGAGCATCGGCCTTACGCGTCCGTTTCGGCTACTTGCGCCGCCTTGATTCCGCCCATCCCCATCAGCAAGCACCCTTTTGGCTGGCGCGCTCAGCACTGAGTCCTACGACGCGGGCGATCTGTTCTCCTCGCAGGCGCCAATCCCACTGTTCGACCATGACCCTGCGCCCATTTTCGCCCAGGGAGCGTGCGAGTTTAGGATTGTGGAGCAGTTCCACGATAGCAGTGGCGAAGTCCTCATCCTGATAGCCAACAACCCTGCCTAGTTCGTTTTCCCAGAACAGGGGGCCGACGTCCCCCACCGGATTGGTGACGACCGGCCGCCCGGCCGCAAGGAAATCCAGAATTTTTGCCGGCCAGCGCGCGCGGTCAAAGAGCGCGTCCTGCAACGGGAGGAAATACACGTCGGCGCAGGCTAGGTACCGAGGATAGTCTTCATCAGTGACCCAGCCCGTATTGAGGATGTGCTCTTTAATGCCAAGCTGGGAAGCGAGTGCCATTGCTCGCGGCGATGATTTGCCGACGAACAGAAACAACGCGTCCGGGACCTGCTTGAGGACTTCGGCGGCAACACGCGTTTCTTGGACCATGTCGCAGTTGCGCACAGCGCCGATAACGGGCCGATCCCGCGGTAGCCCGAGGCGGAGACGCATCTCCCGCGAGTCTAGCGGTTGGACGTAGTCGGTGGCCGCGCCTTCTGGGATGTGCACAATCCGCTCGTGTGGGATACCGAGCGAGAGCGCGCGGTCGCGCAGCACGCACGAGGTCACGCTGACCTTTTCGGCTAGTAGACGGATCCGCTCCTCGAAGAAGGCATCAATGCGGTGTGCGAGCTTTATTCCCCGGAAAAGATTTGACTGGCCAGCAAACCAATCGCACCAATCTGAGAAAAAACGGTACTCTTTTTGGCGGGTCAGATAAACGGGCCACGCAACGTTGGGATGGTATTCGAAGCCATAAACAACGTCATAGTTCCCGGTGCAGATTTCGCGAATGCGCTGCCAGATATCGAGCGGGCCTGAGCCCCAGCCAGGCAACCACTTGTATCCCACGGCCGGCCCTTCAATGACGCGCACCCAGGGGCCCGGTCCCGACGGAGTTTCGGATTCTCCGATCCAGTCGCGCTTGTAATACGTACGCGCCCGGTACTGTGAGGTCTGCGAAACCGTGATCATTGTGGCATCGCATCCCCGCCGTGCCAGCTCCCGGCTGAAATAAAATGTGCGCCGGTATGTTCCCACACCTTTCAAATTGAAGTTGAGTAGCAGCGCCTTCACTCGTGTGTCACCCTCACCCAGAAGCTCGCGAACGAAACGTCGGACTTCCGCACGGGTTGGGCGTGGCCCTGCGTGGCATGCAATCGCTCCCGGTTGCGGTTCACGAACTCACCCAACTCCGTCTCGCATACCGATGCACGGCCGTTGTTCAGCAGATCGAACGGTTGGCGAGCGATACCGATCCAATGACCTGGAAGCCGCGGCTGGCGATCGCCACTGCCATGCTGGCACCGAGTTTCCCCAGCCCGACTATGGAATATGTGGTCTGCATCTGTAGTTCGTTGTTGCGGGATGCTGAACAGCGACAACTTCCATTTGGCGGTTGCACTCCTTCCAGCCGATGCGGTAGTACTTGGGCTTTTGGTATGCAGTTTCGCATCATCGTGCCCGAGGAAGAACCAAATCGTTGCGCAATGCCACGAATTTACGGTCTGCTGACACAAACGACGATGTAGGTGACCCCGATCGCAGGACGAACGCCATTTTGCGATTTGCGGGCCTCAGTAAACCGACCAACACTCCCATGAGCAACGCCTGGTCAGGGGCTGGCGAATACGTAAGGAAGTAAACCAAGTTGATGATCAGAAGTATTCGCCAGAAACTAGCGTCAGGATACAACGGCACCTGGAGCCTAGAAGAGAGCTGAGTTATCCGTCGCAAGCTGGTAAGGTACAGCGCCAACAGACAGAACAGTCCGATCAGTCCAGTTCGCAACGACAGCTGCACGTAGTTGTTGTGTGGTGAGGAGTCTTCCGCCAAGCGGTCGATGAACCGAAGGAAGCCGGTGCCGTAAGGCTGGCCGATGATCAGCGCAACAGGACCGGCTGACAGGTGGTTACTGACAACCTGCTGCCAGCCTTCAATGCGCCACTCGAGTGTCCCGGAATTGTACGCTGCATCCTTGTAGGTCTCCACCCACGGGTCGCGTGAGCTGACCAGCAACGGCGCAACCAGCACGCCAGCCAGTACTACGGCGGGGGCGATGGCAAATAAGCGCTTCCTGATGCGACCGGGACGGCAGGCCAGTAGGAACACGGCAACGCAAGCACAGATCCAAACGGTGCGATGCTGCAATAAAATCGCAATGGGAAGTGCGGCATACACCATGCACCGCTGCCACCGGGTGCCTTGGCCGCTCACCCTTATATGAAAAGACAATAACGCAGCTGTCAGGAGAAAGAATGCGTCCCGCGAATTGAGTACGCGAAATGGAAAGCCGACGACAATGTCCGACCACATGCTCACGATGGAAAGGCCCAGCAACGTGGCCGTCCAACGGAAGAGCGCCACCAGCACCAGCGCCGAAGCAGCAAGCATCCATTGGCGAACGATCTTGGCTACGGTCTTCTGATCGTAGGTAAAGCTGGCGAAATAGAGCAACCCCGCCAGGAAGTATGTGTCGCTGCGGCATTCGTTCCCGGCCAGCTTTGCACCGAACGTCACGAATCCCCGCCCTAGCGATGTAAGGAACATCAGGACGAGAGCGACGACGGCCAATCGTTGCGCGCCGAGCCGGCCGCAATTCAAGAAGCGTAGCACTCCAACAAGGGCAAGCAGGATGGACAAGACATCCTGCGGATAGATCCACAATCCGAGTTCCACTCCGGGCAACTGAACTATCGCTGCGTCCGTCACAAACAGCAACAGCACCATGGCAGCACCGTACGTGGCGCGACGAGCGAGGATCCATGCGCTGCCCGCAGTTAGGGCAGCGACCGACGCCCAGGTTACGATACTTAAGAGTAGATTCATTTTCTTCTAACGGACGACAGTCTGCATCAATACATTTCTCCTCGCGAACAGCCCGCCATTACTGCCGCTCCACGGCTGCGGCGCTAAATCTTCCGCTACTCTTGTACATTTTTAGGTACTGCAAGGCACCCTTGCTGCGGCCAAATTCACGATGGGCTGCCGCACTCAGGCTTGCGCCAATTTTGTAACGTCTCTCCGGCCCGAGTGCATACAACTCGCGAATTGCAGATGCCAGCGATTCGGCGGCTGGTTCAATCCAGCGAATCTCGGGAACGACCGCCGCAAAATCACGCAACCCTGGGACATCCGACAAAATAGCTGGAGTACCCGCCCCAAGCGCTTCGATGGCTGAACAGGCCAGACCTTCCCATCGCGATGGCATCACAAACGCATCGCTTGCATGTAAGACATCGACGATCCGGTTCGGCGGCAGTACGCCTAAGAACCGCACTCTGTCTATAATTCCGAGCGTCGCAGCCAGCCGACGGTCCGATCTGGCGGCGTCTTCCTGCCCGACGTGCAGGTAGACCAATGGCACGCCCGCTGCAATCTGCGCGACTGCATGCAGAATAGCTTCATGGTTCTTGGCGGGACCGCAACCCGCAACGGACGTGATAACCATCGCATCGGCAGGTAGCGCGAATTGCCGCCTTGCCGCTTGGCGTGTCGCCAGACTGGGTGCAACGAAGAGGTGGTCATTGAACCAGGTGGGGATCAGGTGCGTTCGGTTGTGGAAACATTCGGCCTCGCAGCGCTGCACGGAGGTGCTGACCGCGATCATCTGCACGCCCATGTGGCGCATGATGGACCGCTGCACTCTGCGCCGAAGCCGCAGCAACCCGCGAAATGGAAACACATTGTGTACGGTGCGAAACAGGCTGCGCGTGCCCGCCAGATACGCCGCAAGCGAGTACCAGAAGCAGGCCGACTCACCATTCACGTGGACCACATCGTAGCGTTGCTTGCGGAGAAACTTATAAACCGCGACCACGTGCTTTGCGGAACGTCGAAAGGGAATTTGGTGGATGCGGTACCCAGCCTCAGCCAGCTTTGGCGCGAGGACTCCGATGGTATCGCCGTCGGAAAGAATTTGGCATTCGAGGCCCTCGCCTCGCCAGAGGTCCGCGGCGCACAGGTACATGACTTCCGCGCCGGACGGTTTGAGTTCACCCAGGATGTGAAGCACGCGCATAGAAACCCTACGCCTCTCTTATCACGCCTTGGTAGGCGGACTCATACATTGAATTGATATGACGACATCGCTTCGGAATCTCTGTTGGGTTGAATCACGGCCACCAGCGCGAGCACGGCCAATCGTCGTCCGTCAACACGACCGTGACGCAAAGAACGATGCGCGTCAGGGGTATGCGTATCTTCATATCAAGCACTGGCGAGCAGGCGCTCATACGCTGCGAGGTATCTGGTGATCACGTTGGAAGCGTTGAAGCGCTCCAGGACCGACTGGTGCGCCAACTGACCTATGCGCCGCCTCAGTCCGCTGTCTTGCGCCAGGCACAGCATCGCTTCCGCCACCTCCGCAGGCGAGGTGATATTGACTAATACACCGGCCCTGCCGCCTTCAAGCAAATACGACATGCCACCGGTTGTAGCTCCGGCGATTACCGGTAAGCCAATTGCCATCGCCTCCGCCACGGCCATGCTGAGGGCCTCCGCGCGCGCCGGGTGAACGAGAACGTCCACCTCGGTTGCCAGACGTTGCAGGAGCGCGGCATATGCAACTTCGCCAGCGAACTCGACTCCGGCAGTCAGGCCACGCGCTGCGGCCCATTGCTCGGCGGGGCCGCCGGCGCCATGCCCTGCGCCAAACAGAAGCAGGCGCGCATCCGGGATGCTCTTGCGCACGGTTTGGAACGCCTGCAGGGCAACCGTGCAATTCTTGATCTTTCCCCAGCCGCTCAGATTTGCGGCAAACGTGATGGCGGCACGGGCCCGACCGACTCGACGGCCACCGGTATCGAATACTTGGGATGGAATCGTGTTTGGCACGACTTCAAGATGGCCTTTGTAACGAAAAACGTCACGAAGATGCTCGGCCACGAAATCCGAAACGGCAGTCAGATACGAGGTGCGCCGCAGTGTCTGCCATCCCATAAACGTCCGAATGAAGCGATACGGGCTCGGATTCAGCCGTAGCGTACGAAGTGGTGCATCATGCGCGGTCACCAGCGTTGGCGTCCCACTTGCTAGAGCAGCCAATGCGAATTCGTAGATCCAGTGCGCGTGGACCACGTCGGGCTTTTCGCGCCGGATCGCGGACTGAAGGTACTCCCGCTCCACGGCAAAAAGGTCGCGCGCCCGGTGCTTCGGCCGGTACGGACCGATGCAGATCTTCAATTGCGGGCCGGTGAGGACGATTTCGTCCTTTATTGCGGGATCCAGGGTGAACACCGTCACCTTGCGGCTCCGCGTCAGGAATTCGCGCACAAGGTTTAGCACCGGTGTTCCGCCCAGTCCCGCGGGAAGCGGGCGAGGGGCGTGAAACTGCGAATCTAGGTAGGGCCGGAGCGGATCAATCATGATCGGTCCGGCAATGCCGATGTACATAAAATGTAATGCCTGTCAGGTTTTAGCTGGCGGTTTCGCGAAACCGGCCGGTAACCACTCGACCTTCCTGTGCCGTATCACCGCGGGGCAGGAGCTGATTGATAAAGTGCGGCAAGCTGCCACGAAGCGAGTTCAACAGCCAAGCAGCGTCGCTTCCTAAAACCGCTGAGGGTGCAAGGAGCAGTATCCCCAGATCGACAGCTGCGCCGACTGTTCCGTCAGCGGCCAGTCGGAGAAAAGGACCACTACCGTGTCGCAGCAGCATGGCGTCCGTGCACCACACGCACGCCGCAGTCGCTAGCGCAAGCGCGCCGGCGCCCCGCAACCCGCCGACCAGATTTACCCACGACAGATGCAACACACGGAGAAGAGCACCTGTGACCAAAATGCAGCGTAAGGCGTATGTCAGCGCCACACCCCAGGCAAGCGCCGTGAGGGAAATGCGGGAGAAAGCAGCGAATATCACAACCGCGGCCACAGCGGCGATAGCTTGGGCGCGGAATTCGATTCCCGGCCTACCGATACCCCAAAGCAGCGGGCCCGCTATGGCCATGGCGGCGTGGAACGACATGGCAACCGCAAACGCCGTAAGTAACGGCGCGGCGCCGCTCCACTTCGGTCCATAGAGCGCAGTCAGGACCGTCGCCGGGGTAATGGCTATCGCCGCGTACAGGGGGAACATCGCTACCCCAACAATGGCCACCGATCCACGATATATGCGCCTCAAGACCTCAGGCCGGTCCTGGACACGGGAGTATGTCGAGAAGAGAACGTTCTGCAGCACACTAACCGCGTTAAACGGCACACCAGCGAAGACATAAGCACGACTGTAGAGGCCAAGATCAAACACGCTGAAAAACCGACTCGCAATCGCCGTATCCAGAGAGACTATCGTCCAGTTCACGACATTTGTGCCGATGACCTTCGAGCCGAAGCGCACCATTGAGCCGTCGTGGCGGAACAGAGGCAGAACCGCGTGGCGTGTACTTAGATACACCATGCCAGTATTCAACGCCGTCTGGCAGAGCTGCGCGAGAACCAGCGCCCACACGCCGAATCCAAGATAAGCCAGCGGGACTCCCAGAGCAAGGTAGCCGAACAGGTACGAAACCACCTGCGCAGTCTGCAATGACTTAAACGCGAGATCGCGTTTTAGTAAACCCATGGCCGTCTGTCCTACCGCCTGCAGGAAGAACATGGCGCCAAGGGCACGAATAACGGGTGCGACTTCCGGTTGATGAAAAGCGCTGGCAATAAATGGCGCAAGAACTATGCACAGGACCGTTAGTGCTGCCCCCAGCAGCACTTGAACCGAGAATCCGAAGCGAATGTCGCGATCGGAAATCTCTTTCTTCTGCACCAGGGCCGCGCTGAAGCCGAAATCGGCCATCAGGTTGCCGAGGCTGATGACCAACATTGCAATCGCCACCTGGCCGAACGGCTTGGGTCCCAGCAGGCGCGCCAGTACAACGCCTATCAGAAGGCCTGACACCGAGCGTGCGGCCATGCCGACGTAGTTCCACTTCAGCGCGGAGACAGCACTCTGTTTCAAGCTTATGGAAGCAGCCACGATCCTCCAGTGAAGAGGAAAGAACAGATCACGCGGAGTGCTTCAGCGCGCACGTGGTACACCGGAGGTCTATACCCCCCTCATCGCAAACACAGCCGTATGCATCAGGATGGCGAGATCCATGAAGAAGCTGCGGTGACGAATGTAGTAGAGATCGTACTGGATGTTCTCGTGGATCAGGAAGGCGCGGTCGGCACTGAGTTGCCACAGGCCGGTGATTCCGGGCGTGACCTGTAACCGCTGGCGCTCCCGCACCTTGTATTGCTCGACAATGAAAGGCATCTCCGGGCGCGGGCCGACCAGCGACATTTCGCCCTTCAATACATTGATGATTTGCGGCAGTTCATCGAAGCTGGTGCGGCGTAGGAAACGGCCTGCCCGGGTGATACGCGGATCATCCAATTCTTTGGGCGAGAAAGCATAACCGCACGCCTGGGTATGCATCGAGCGAAACTTGTACATGTCAAACAGCTTGCCGTTCTTGCCCGCACGCTTTTGCCGAAAGAGCGCGGGTCCGGGCGAATCCAGCCGGATCATCACCGCAATGGCCAGCAAGAGGGGCGACAAGAATAGCAGCAAGAGGGCAGCAACCAGGAAATCGAACAACCGTTTCGAAGATTCGTACAACCGGTTGGGCACAGGCGGCGCAAACGAACTTAGGAGCAAACCATCGATATCGGTGCACTCCGTCAGAAGGTCCGTAGGTATAGTCTGACTGGGCAGGAAGGCGAACTGTGCGCCGACAGCGGCGGTTTCCTTTTGCACTTCAGCAAGCTTCTCTCGGCTCAGGGAGGGAATGGCGACCACCAGCATTTCCGCTCCCAACGCGCGAAGCAGTTCATTGGTTACGGGGCCGGCAACGATGGGGACCGGATGGGCGCGTTTATATGAATATTCGTAGGCCTCGCCGCCCGCCAGCTTCGAGTCGTCGTCCACGATGGCTAGTGGTTGCAGCCCGACCTTGGGTGACCGGCCAAGTGCGGAAAGGACATGACGACCGGTGAAGCCGGCGCCGTAGATCACGACCTTCTTGACTCCGACGCCCCGTGCGTGCAGGCTCCGGACGGCCATGAACACCAGTTGCTTTTCGGCAATAACTAATAAGGGCACAAAGATGAATGCCAAGACCATGGCCCATCGGGACAATAGCTTCGCCGCGAAGAAAGTCACCGGGAAGGCCAGCAGGAATGTCGTGGTTGAAGCGCGCAGTACGCGTTCGGTTTCGCGGATGCGGAGCAGGCTGGTGGCCTTCTGATACGCCCCTTCGCGGTCCAGCATCAACACGAAAAACAATGAAAATACGAACGCTCCCCCAACCACACCGCGCCACTGGTATTGTACGTGCCTCCCAAGGTTCAGCTTGTCATATGTGGCGTACGCAAGTGCCGCCGCCACGGCCACCATGATCAGGTCGGCGGCAACCTCAAAGCTTGTGAACAGCGTCTCAAATCGTTCGAGGACGCGCCCTAGACGCGGCCGCGAGGCGACAGGGAGCGCCGCAGCCTGAGTTGCTGTCGATGGACTCTCAACACCGATTGAACTCATGGAAATCAGTGCCTCTCTTAACTGGTCAACTGGCCCGGACTTCGGGATCGATAGAGGACAGGGATGGCGTACCAAGTACAGCGAGGCCACAACAAACGGTGAACGAGGCGGCATTGGCGGGGATGTGCAGATTGAAGTCTGAGAAGCTGTGCACCAGGATTCCGCAAACCCCCACGGCCGCGCCCAACTGCAGCCAGCCAACCTGACCCTGGAACCGCGGGCGCCGGCGACGGAATGACCGGGTGAAAAACGCAGCGATGGAGACCGGCGCCAGAACCCAGCCCATGATGCCGGCCTCGGCGAAGAACTGGGCGTAATCGTTGTGCGCGAAATCGATTACCAGGTCGGTCACCGAGGTCTGGTACGTGGGATATGCCACTTCGAAGGCACCGACTCCAACGCCGTGAGCCAGGTGCTCGCGAGACATGCGTAGCGAATCCAGAGCCAATTTGTCGCGGTCCTCAAGCGCAAGCACGGGGGTGTTGGCCATCGCCTCCCAGCGCTTCCAGATGTCGCCCGGGTCGAGCTAGGAGAAAAACGCTCCCGCAGCCGTTGCCAGCAAAAGCCCGGCAACCAGCAGGGTACGGTTTGGCTGCCTCCAAGTGGATCTTCGGGCTGGTCGAAGTTATCTCTTCCCAATATCGGTCAGCCAAATCAAAGCGACTGTTCACGGCGGCAAAATCCAGGTACGCGAGTTTGGAGGTCATGTCGCTGGAATTGCGCAGCAGATCGCTCCAGATAACGTCGAGGTCGAGGCCGCCGAAGCCGCGCTGCATCATCTCGAAAGCTTCCCACGAACGGTCTGGTTGCAGTTGCACGAACCTTCGGAACTGGGAAACGGCGGCCCCGCGATTGCCGGTAACTATGGCAGCCATGGCGGCCTCCCATGCGAATTGGGGATTGCTGGGCGCCAGTTCCGCGGCGTGCTGGTAGGCATGGTCGGCACAGGCGGGATCATCCGCGACCAAGCAGGCCTCTCCCAGTCCAGCCCAGTACAGAGCCACGCGAACATTCAGGGCTGTCGCCTGTCGCATTTCCCCGACCGCCTGCGCCGGGCTGCTGGCTTCTATCCCGAGAAGATAGAGCCTGCCGAGCGTGTAGTGCAGCTTGGGGTTAACCGGATCGAGGGCGACGGCCCGACGAACCTTGTCGACTTCCCCCGAGTCGCCCCAAGTCTCGGCCAAAGCCACGCGCATGGCCTTGGTGACGAAGAGGACCGCCAGTGCGGTGATGATCAGCAGGAACAGCACAGCACGCGTGCGCGAATTGAGGGAAATAGTTTTCAAGAGCAGTTGCGAGTTGCTAGAGGCGAGTTGCGAGTTGGGGAAAGACAGTTTCTAGTCTTAGTGCGGGTTCTTACTGGGGATCTCCGTTCTTTCCGTACGCATAGCTGCTATGGTAGGAACGACTGTAATAACCGTAGCCGTAGTTTCCGTAGTAGCCCTGCTGGCGCGGGTCGAACTTGTTGAGTACCACTCCCAGAATCTGGGCGCCGGCGTTTTCCAGGATGCTGCTAGCACGCATCAACCCGCCCCGGGGAGTGACCCCGCTTTCGGTGACCAGCACGACTCGATCCGCCAGGCTGGATAAAATCGTGGCATCGGTCACCAGCAATACCGGCGGCGAGTCGATGATCACGTGCTCGAAACGCGATGACAGCTCCTGAAACAGCGTAGCCATGGTATCCGAGCCGATCAACTCCGCCGGATTCGGCGGCACTGGTCCGGAGGGAAGCACCCACAAGTTCGGCTGTGGATCGTACGGCTGCACTACATCATTCAGACTATGATTGCCGGTCAGGTAGGTACTCAGTCCCTTCGCGTTGTTGATTCCGAAGACTTTGCCGATATTGCCCTTACGCATGTCGCAATCCATGATCAGCACCGGTCCTTTTCGTTGGGCGAGCGCCTGGGCCAGGTTCAGCGCCGTCGACGTCTTGCCTTCGTCGGCCTGAGCGCTGGTGATCAACAACAGCTTGGGGGCATTGGGCGCCAGGGAGAGCAGAATCGAAGAGCGTAGGGCGCGGTAGGCTTCCGCCTGCAGCGACTGCGGCTTTTCGGTGACCGTGAGGCCGAAGGCTTTTCGCTGGTTAGACGCCGCCTTGTCCCCACCTGCACTCGCGCCGCGCAGCAATGCCGGCAAGCCATAGCCCCAGTGAAAAGCCCCGTTGTGCCGCACCGACAATTTCGGCCGGTCGAAGGGGATCACGGCCAGTGCAGGCGCTCCCAGCAGGGTCTCCACCTCCTCTGCTGTCTTCACTGAATGGTCGAGCCCTTCCTGGGCGAACGCGCCCATGATGCCCAGAATCACTCCGGCCAAAAACCCTATAGCAATGTTGAGCAGCTTTTCCGGCCGGACCGGCGCGGCCGGGGGCAAGGCGGTATCCACCAGGTGTATGTTGGTGGAGCGCAGACCGGCGGAGACGGTGGCGTCTTTGAGCTTTTGCATCAGGCTCTGGTACATCTGCTGGTTGCCCTCGAAATCGCGCTGGAGGATATTGTGTTGAACCAGTAACTGGTTCAGCTTCCCAACCTCCTCCTTTTGCGACATGACGGCGGCAGTTGCCAGCTTCTCCCGGTTGCGGGCGGCATCGTAATCCTTGCGGATGCGGTCGATTACCCGACTCTGTTCGCGCTCGATCTGGGACTGGTTCTCGTCGATCTGCTGTTGCAGGCGCTCGGCTTTGGGGTACTTGGGGCCGTATTGCCCGACGATATCGGTGTACTGGTTGCTCAGCTCGGCCGCCTTTTCCTCGAGTTTCTGGAGCAACTCATTGTGGGCTAGGGCGGCCACCTGCGCGCGGTTCGCCAGCACCTCGCGATAGAAAGCCTCTTTCTGTACCCTTTCGCTTTCGGCCACTGTCAGATCCTTACTGAGGTCCGAAAGCATTTGCATCACCACGTTCTCCTTATCGTTGATGTTGACGATCTGGTGCTCGCGCTCGTATTGCACCAGCACCTGCTGCGATTTTTCCACGCTGGCTTTCAGCTCGTCGAGTTGCTGCTCCATCCAGCCGGAGGCCTGACGGGTGGCGTCATACTTTTTCCGGAAGTTGTAGTCGATGTAGTTGTCGACCAGTGTGGTGGCCACCTGGGCCGCCAATTGCGGATCGCGATTCTCAAAACCAACCACCAGGATACGTGTCCTTGGGGTCAGTTCGACGCTCAGGTTGTTCTTGAAAGCCTCAATCAATCTGACCTTGCGCTTCTCGGGTTCGATTTTCGCCACGTTTTCCGGTTTGATGAGATATTGAGCAAGGCTCAGTTGCTCGATGGTGCGCCAAGCCAGGTTTTCACTTTTCACAATCTGGATCTGGGTCTGCAGGAAAGCGTCGTCGGCCTCCGGTTTTTGCAGAATCTCGTTGATCGACTGGATGAGGGGCGTTTCGGCCTCGACCTGGACGCGGGCGACCGCTTTGTAGATGGGCGTCGTTCGGAACGAACCAATGGCGGCGAGGGTGGCCAACACAAGCGCGACCGTAACTACCGTCCAGCGGCGTTTCAGCAAAGTGTGCCAGTAAACTGCTAGTGACACATCGTCGAACTGCGAACGACCGGAGAACTCCCCTTCGATGTTGGGCAACACCCGCACTGGCGCGACCCCCGCGGAGCGGGCGGTTGCGACCAGCTCGCGATGTTCCGTTGTACCGTTTCCGTTTTCGCGTCCTGTATGTCCATTGCCATTCATGAGATGAGCACCTTCCTATTAAAATCGGCCGTAAACCGCCAGACCAGTCACGGTAGACAGCGCCGCCTCAGCTCCACGACGTATGGCCCTTGCGCTTTGGCTGTCGGGCACAAACAGAATGTCATTGGCCTGCAAGACCTGGTCTTCCGCCTTACCGTCGAGAATCTTCCTCAGGTCGAGCGGCACCTGCTTATGACCACCGGGAGACGTTGGATCCGGACGGATCACCACTGCCTTGTTGCGCCGGGCCGTGGATTTCAGGTCTTCGGCAAAGGCAATCGCCTGCAACACTGTCATGCCCTGGCTCGACGACTTGATCGGAAAACCGCCCGCCTTGTTCACGGCTCCGACCACATAGACAATTCCCGCACGCGGCACACTAACGCGATCGCCCGGGTAGATATCAACGTTCGACGAAGGATCGCCGGATTGCAACAGCTTGATCAAGTCAACCGTCTGAATCTGTTCCTTTGACTGTGCCGACTGCATGCCGATCTCGCCCCGGCTGATCACGGCGATGTTGCTGGCATCGTCGGTCAGCCCCTGTGCCTGTGACAAGACATCGAGGAGCGTGGTGCGGCCGAACACCGGATAGATCTGCGGCATCTTGACCGCCCCGTTGATGGCAACCGACATCATTCGCGACGAGAGGATCGACACCGTAACGTGAGGCTTCGAAACCACTTCGCCCTCACGCAATGCCTGCGCCACCGTATCGGCAAACTCGTTGAGCTTCATGCCGGCAGCCGGCAGCGTGTGCGCCAGCAGCGACATTTGCACCGTACCCGTCGGGCTGACGCGGTATTGGCGCGAGAGTTCCGGTACGTCCAGAACATAGACGTCGAGCACATCGTCGGGGCTGATGATGCTGTCACTGCTCGGACCGGGCAGGCTATTTCCGCTTAGGCGCGATGCTCCGGGGCTGGGTGCGCCCGGCGAGGGGCCACTTATTCGCGTCTGGGCGTTTGCATCGGCGCCAAGGGCCAATATGGCAGCTAGCATCAGCAGCCACATCGGGAACCGGAGGTGAGAGCGCAAGTACCAATTCATCAGGATCTCCTGAAACTCTAGGCGAAATGGCGCTTCGGGGGACTTTTGACTCGGATGCCTTCAACGGCCCGAGGAAGTCTCATCGCCAAATCTTTAGCTGGTTTTTGTTTGAGTGCCAAGTCATTGCCCAATCATCTCCGTCATTTCAGACTGAGACTCTGATCATTTCTCCTTGACGACGTCGCGATGCCGGCCGCGAAAGCGAACCACGCCGCGTTTGACGGGATATGTAGGTTAAAATCAGAGAAACTGTGAATGAGCAGACCGCAGCACGCGACGGCTGCCCCGATACCGATCCAATAAGCATCGAGTCGGGAGCGCTGACCTTCAAAGAAGACCGACCGTAGGAACAACGCGACCGCGGAGAGAACGAGAAAACAGCCGATGACACCGGTCTCCGCCAAAGCCTCAACGTAATCATTGTGAGCGTGGTCGACTGTCTGGTCTGAGCTGAAGCTCTGGTAAACGGGGTACGCAGCCTCAAAGCTGCCGACGCCTAAGCCCAGCAGGGGGTAATCGCGAAACATATTGATCGAATCCGCAGTGAATTGCTTGCGGTCCCCGACACTCAGTTCCGGTGATGTAACTGTCTGTTCCAGCCGCTTAGTCACATCGCCGGGGTCAAGCCACAAGAACAGCAGAATGGCGGCGCTGAAGCCCAAGCCTGTGACAATCGCTGCACGTCCCCGCCTATAGTTCGCATTCCGTCGAAGCAGGACGATTGTGAAAATTGCGAACTCTCCCACAAGGGAAATCATTCCGCCACGCGAACCCGACAGCAACACGGAAGCGATCGGAACCAGAACCGCGAAAACCAAGACTGGCTGAGCGCTGCCCCGGGGCATGGAAATGACATAGCCCACGGCCAAGGGAATGAGGATCTCCATCAGACCTGCATAGTGGTTGTGATTTACGTATGGACCGAAAACGATCCCTCCCCAAAGCGGTCGCTTGGTCCAGTAGAGGAGACCGGGACTGGAAAAGAATTGAATCGTGGCAAACAGTGCCACGGCAAAAACATAAATCGTAACCGCAAGTCCAAGGCCTGACCAAGCTCTCTGCGACGCGCGACCAAATAATTCCCTGGAGAGAAAGAATAGAATCACGTAGGCCAGGAGCTTCACACCGGACTCACGAGCACTGATGGGATCAAAGGTTACATTCCAGATACGTTGAACAACGATTACCAGGAGCAATAGGAGGAGAGGAAAATAGAGAGGAGTCCAGCTTACGCTTAACTGGCGGGCCGTAACGCAGCCAGCGGTCCAGAGCAGAGTTGTGAGAAAGGTGCAAACTATAAGTGCGGCCCAAGCCCACGGTTCGACGGAACCAAAGGCCAAAGGAGCCGCCATCAAAAGAACAATCAGAAGCAGCCTTGCGGAGCGAGTCCAGCGGTTTTCGGATAGCACGGGAATGAACAGCGTCGCGGCCGAGCCGTTCATGGCAAGTTGCTCGCAGCGACGTTCGCATCGCCAATCCCGCCTGGCATGGAAGGCCCAGCTGCGGTAAGCGAAACGGAATCAAGCCAAAAACTCCCGCTGATGTCCATCGGAAATGTGCGTCCTCGTGATCGCCATACCGATAACCGCAAGACTTCGGCCTTCGGACCTGTTGAAAAGGATAATTTTAGTTGATGCCACGGGGTCGTCCCGACGGTTGTGTCAGTGGTTACATCTAGGCACTCCGGGCATTTCGCGTCCTGTACCCGCAGGCGAGGACCGCTGTTGGATGTGAGGTCGTGGGAGCGGGAATAGGCTGTCAGCACGTACTTCTGATTGGGAGCAACAGGAATCAATTCGTAGGCGGCCTCGCCTTCACCGTTTTGGGGAACAGTGTAGTCGACGCGCAGGGCATATTTCCCGGTGTGCGCGGTGTGGTCGGAAAAGTCAACGGCAACGAACCCCGCGGGAACTGGATGCCAATCAAAACCAGCATTCAGGACCGGCCGTTCAAAACTGCCATTGAAAACTAGATTGTTTTTGTCGTCCCCATCCGTTTGCCCTATGGTTCCGAGACGAAGTAGGTCACGCCACAGGTTTGCCGCTTCCCCGTACCTCTGAGCTCGCAATAGATCCTGGAGGTAAGACTTTACATCTTCGAACGAGGGTGCGGGCGACGACGCCGCAGTCTGCGCCCAATGTTCCCTGGCGATGTCAAATTGGCCGTTGTCGGAAAGAAAGGCGAGATAATCACACTTCACCCGCGTGTCTGGCAAAATCGCAATGACCTTCTGCCAAGTTGTGCTAGGGTCGAAAGCACGCGAAGTGAACCGAAAGATCTCGCTCTCCCTATCGGGGTCGAAATGAAGTAGCCACCTGAAGTACGCAAAGCTATCGTCCCACCGACCAGTGAGCACGTAATAGCTGGCCGCTTCCCACTCCGTGCTGGGTGTCATGGGGGAGAGTTTCATGGCGCGTGCTAATGCATGATCGGCGCAGCCTTGGTCTCCTGCAACAAAGCACGCTCGTTCTAGGCCTAGCCAGTATTTGCCGCGCTTCGGATTAAGCTCGGTTGCTTTGCGGAGCCACGGCAACGGATCAGCCGAATCGCCGCCCACCCCGAGTAAATAAAGCGTCCCGGTGCGATAGGAGAGCTCCGGGTTGTTTTGATCCAGAGCTCTCGCCCGCTCTACGTCTTTGGGATCGCTGGACTCACTCCAGGTCTCGACCAATGCAATCCGCACCGTTTCGGCTATCCAATATGTTCCCAAGAGGGCCACCGCGGTTAGGAGCACGATGCCGCGCCCTTGCGGATGTAACGAAAGCTGTAAGGTCATGGAACTTTTCTTAGTGATTGGAACAGCAGGCGAAGGGAAATGATAACCACGCGTTTGATTGATTCAAAACAACCGGTGTTACGCCACATCGGAGGGACTACGTTGCCGAGTTTGTGGATGCCCGTAATATCCCTCGCCGCTATAATAGTACCCATAGTAGCCGTCTCGGTGATCAAACTTATTCAATACGAAGCCGAGAATTCTCGCCCCGGAAGCATCGAGTATACGGGAGGTCCGCAACAGCGACGCTTTGGAGGTGCGCGAGCCTTGTACCACGAGCCCGACTCCATCGACCATCGGTGACAAGATTGTTGCGTCTGTGACTGCCATAACCGGTGGAGAGTCGGTGATTATGTGTTCGAAGCGCTCACTCAGTTTTCGCAGCAACTCCGCCATTGTCTCCGAAGAAAGCAAGTCCGCAGGACTAGGAGACGCCGGACCTGCAGGTAGGATCGAGAGATTCGGTATGGGACCATCATCAGGGCTGATGATACTGTCGCTGTCAGGACCAGGCAAATTCGGCTTTTCCATGCCTCGTGCGGGCACAGCCTCAGGGCCCAGCACCCTCTGTGGCGTGGATTGAGATTGCCCGGCGGTGCAGAGAATCAAAACAGCACCAGCCACCAGCAGGCCCAACTGAGGTAATCGCGAATTACCGTGCACGTGATCTCCTGAAGCGAAAATTAACTAGCATCCGAAAAGCAGCTCGGATTTAGGTTGGGGGACACGGTTGTCAGGGAACTGGCGCTGGGTTTGTCTTCTGGCCTGAGGGCATTCAGCCAGAATTTCGTGGACGCACACACAGCCTCCTCGCTATTCAGGTAAGGAGTGCCAGCACCCGAGACTAGACCGTACAAGCACTGATGAGCTAAAACCGTGGTGGATAAGGCGATTGTGGTGAGCGACGGATCCATGCCGCGTAACACGCCGCTTTTAACGCAGGCGTCCAGGTAATCAGTGATGGCCTGAAAGATCGGTGCAATCTGTTTGCGATAAACGATTTCCACGCGGGGACGCTGTTCCAACAGGCCAACATCTAAGAGCCTGATGAGTTCAGACTGAAAGGTCGCGATTTGCACCAGAAGCTCGATAATCAGCGGCAAAACCAATTCCGGTCTCGCCTGCTCGGACAAAGCGTTCTGGAGCTCCTTCCCGAGGCGTACGCGCGCTAAGCGCGATTGTAGCGCTGCCCAAAACAGATCTTGTTTGCTGGGGAAATGCGTGAACAGAGAGGCTTCGTTTACGTTGGCTAAACGCGCAATTTTACGCGTACTGGTCCCACTGAATCCCTGACAAGTAAACAACTGAACAGCCGCCTCCAAAATACGTTCTTGTACATCGGTCTTGGCTGGACTAGTCGAGGGCAGTTCTTTCATAGGGGCTAAAGCCTTGGAGAAGTCAGGCTGTGCGAAGGAGAGGCAAGGCGATGTCAGGCCGTGGCGTACCGGCGGGCTCTAAATCGTCAGCATCAAGCTCCACGGCAACGCTCTGCATAATGAGCGAGAGCGTAAGCACGACTCGGAAGCTATTCTTCTTACGGATCAGGACGCCCTCCATGCCCGCCAGAGGGCCAGCGTTGATGCGGACCCTTTCCCCGACAACCAAGTAGGAATGAGGCTCGACTCTCGACAAGTCCACCCCCCGGCGCAGCGTCTCGATTTCATCGTCGGGCACTGGGGTGGGCTCGCGTCCAGCCCCGGCGATGGACAAAACTCCCGGAAGCTCAAGGATCCGGACCCGATCGTTCCGGGTGATCCGCACAAAGAGGTAGCTGGGAAACAACGGCAACTCGACAGTGACCTTAGAACCGTCCTTCCACCGTCGCAGAACGCGGTATAGAGGCAGAAAGTGCTCAATCTGCCTTACGTCCAAGTGGTGGGCGAGCCTCTTCTCATGCCGCGGGGCAGTGTAGACGGCGAACCACCTGCGATCACAGCCCCGGGGTTGTTCGTTAGGTACTAAACGAGCATGCACTCCCAGCGAGGCAGGAATCTTTGACCTGACGTCCAACAACACCACGCCTTTCTTAACTATGAGAACGCTGTTTCGTCGTCGACGACAATTCGCGCAATGCTTGCCGGGCCCGATGTCGGGTGCTGGCGAACTCCTCGCCGCGAAGCGCTTGCTTCATTCAGCGTCCTTGAGTGAGCAGGACAAGGCTTCGCCATTCTCACTTGGTGGGGGCTTTTCATTCTGTTTTGCCCCACCTTTGAGAGCACAGTGCAAAAACCATTCCTTGCCCGCAGCAAGCAAGTAAGTAAGTAAACACTACGACACTAGGAACCAGACTCAGCAACAATAACTTAATGAGGAAGTGCACGTTTCTGATGTCTGTGCGCTGTAGTAATAGATGAACACGAATCAGCGGCCCCTGACTCATGAGTCTTCAAAATTTACGACAACGGAACAGTCGCCCTAACGTCGGCCGGGCAAGGCATTCGGAATAAACCTTCTGAATCGTAAGGAATTGGGCAAGAGAGACAGTCTGCTCGTCTCAGACTTCTCTTACGTTCAAACGCATTTATCATGTCTTCTTGAACTGCGAACCTGTTCTGTTTCTGTAACAATCGCACCGGAATCGTGAACTGCACGTGTGCGAGCTAACGCCGTCTCGACCGGAGTGGAGCCCTTCGTCAATGGCGTCGGTCAAGAGGGAGGTCTCTGCTGGGACAAGAAAAGTCCGACACAAGAACCACAATCAAGGCTATGGAAATGACAGAATCGCATAACAGCGGCAGAGGTGAAGAAATCAGTTTCTGACATATTAATCGATGCCACGAGTACAAATGCTTGACTACGAGTTAGAGACGGGCTACAATTGCCACAATATTTTAGCCATGGAGGTTTGTCATGAGGCAGTTCACTCTCCATCAACTCTTGTGTTGCGCGATGATCCCGGTGATGTCCGCCTCCCTGGTGGCCGCCGAAACTGGTGGTGCAATGCTCTATGTCAGCGGATCAACATTTGTGAACGGAGCCGCGGTCACGCGTTCCTCTCCGGTTTTTCCTGGCGACAGCATCCAAACCACCAGTTCCTCTCAAGCAAAGATCAACGCTGCTGGCGCCTCCGTTACGGTATTTCAAAACTCTTTGGTGAGATTTGAGAGTAGCGGCATTTCGATTGACGACGGTTCTATTAACATTGGAGCTTACAAGAAGGAACTCACCACCAGAGCGGGTGCCGTCACTGTGACGCCAGCTTCAAGTGCTTGGACAGAATTTGAAGTGAGCCACCGGAACGGTGCAGTGCAGATCATTGCTCGCAAAGGTGATGTCAACGTTAGCGCTGGAATCGAGACCGTCACCCTTCTTCAGGGACAATCCACCACGCGCGACGATTCAGATACCCGCGATAGCTCTGATAAGGGGAAGAAAAGAAAGAATAGCGAGCACCCGGTGCCGGCAGCGCGCAATCCCGGCCTCGATTCGCCTGTCTTGATTGGTGTGGGGGCGGCAGTGATTGCAACTGGATTGATTTACGCGTTGACACGCAGCGGATCACCGGTCAGCCCAGTTATTCCGTAGCTATGCGAGTCTCTCCGTGAGCTTTCGGCAAGCCTGCGTATGTATTCATGCGGTGGGCGTGATTCAGAAACCGTAACCTTGAGCTACCCAGTAATGCCAATCGCCGATATGGCCTCGATGGTTGGTTCGTCCGCGTCGGTGGCGACCAGTTGGGACAGGGGAGCCGCCAGATTGCGGCTCTGCCAGCGGATTAGCACGAGCATGTCGCCCGCACAGGCCTCTTCGGGCGCCATGCGCCGGACTTCGACGGTTTCTCCCTTTCTGAGTGGTGACACCACCATGGACGTGATGCACTTGGCCTGAAAGGGGAAACGCAGTTTGTTTTCGAGGTAGTAATACCAGCCCATGACCTTCTCTTCGGGCCCATAAGCGTCGACGACGGCTTCGTTCCGGATTCGCTCCTCTCGAATGCGGTCCTTTCTCGGTTTTGACATTGCGTGCTCGATTCTGTTGTGGGTCAGTTTGTCGATCCGTTGTTCTCGTCCGTATAGGATTCCAGTACCGCCGCAATCCGAGCGTACAACCGGCGCAACTCTTTCTCGATCTTCTTAATCTTTGCATGGTTGGCTTCTGCGGCCACGTAGCCAGCGAGTTCATCCAGATCATCCAAAGTAAAGCGATAAACCGGTGGTTCGCCGGGCCTGGGCACGATGCGCAAGCGGCCCGTTAGCTCGTCGTCGGCGAAGGTGCGTTTCAGAATTAACTCGCGCCCACGGTCGCTCAGCTCCAAAGGAACCTTTTGGTCGGGGGGAACCTGCTTTCGATCCATGGTTGGTCTCGCAGGTGCCGTCCAAAAGGAGTGTTTCTTCTCCGCCATCTCTACGCCTTTCCAGTCGCCAACACGCGCCGCACCGAGGTCCGCCCGATTGCTAAGCGGCGTGCAATCTCGGCCTTGCTGATGCCTTTCGCAAACAGTTTCAGCACCTGCGGCTGCTTGCACGCTGCCGTTACAGGTCGGCCCAGCCGCTTGCCGTTCTGCCGGGTATGGGCCAATCCGGCGCGAACCCGTTCTCTCAGGATTTCATGTTCGAACTCGGCGAACACCGCCAACATTCCGGCCATAGCTCGTCCCGCCGGCGTAGTCAGGTCCAGGGCCTCCGTCAGCGACACGAAACCCACACCCAGATGCTCCAGTTCCTGGAGGGTTGCCACCAGATCGGCCACGGACCGGCCCCAGCGATCCAATCGCCATACCAGCACGACGTCGATTTCGCGGCGGCGCGCCGCGTCCAGCAACTTCTCCCGCAACTCCCGCTGCGAGGCGCCGGAGCCGACCTCTTTGACTTGCATGGCGATGGCCCAGCCCCGTTTTGCGGCGTACTCTCGCATGGCCCGGCTCTGCAAGGGAAGAGTCTGCTGGTCGTGGGTGGAGACACGAGCGTAGAGGCCAGCGCGGCACGGAGTTTTCCTCTGCGCAGCCCCCTGGCCAAAAACCCTACGTGAAACGGCTTGGTGAGAGGCCCGTTTTCCGGCCATTTTCGAAGGTCGCTCCGCGTGGCCAGAGACTATGGTTTCCGGCCAGGTGCGATTCATCATAACTCTACGCGGAATCTGAGAGCGACACGATTCGCTCCAGCGTCTCGCGATAGTTCCACGGCATCCACTCCGCAGGCCTGGTCGCGAGTTCCCGGGCGTGGCGCTGCAACTCGGTCAGGTAGTCGAAGGAGTTGGCGCCGCACAACTGACAGGTGTGAATCAAGCTCATGAACAGGTCGCCCACCTGCGCCCCATTCAGCGTCCGATAGAACAAGGCATTCTTCCGGTGCAGAACGGCCCTCTTCAATGCCCTTTCGACGATGTTGTTATCTAACGGGGCCCCGGCTTGCCGGAGAAACAGCGTCAAAGGCCGCCAGTGTCTCCGTAAGTACGCGATCGCCTTGCCCAGCCCCGAGAACGGCTCCGTCTTGCGCTCGGCAAACCGCGTTTCCAGCCACCGCTGCAGTTGCTCCATGACCGGGCCGCTACGCTCCTGATGAAACTGCAGCCGCTCTTCCGGCCTCATGCCGCGCTCACGTGCCTCGGCATCGTGGCCATACACCTGGCCCAGCATCTCCAGCACATAGCGACATTCGTCAGGAAAGTTCGCCGCTACTTCCACGAACTGTCTTCTTCCATGAGCGAGGCAGTTCGCCAGCAGAATCTCTGCCCCCGCGGGCAACTTCGGAACGTTACGCGAGAGCGCGTCACACATCTGAATGGGAGGGCTCGCGTGCTGGGCCCGCTGCTGCAACACGTCGGCGATGTTCTCGCCGGCATGCTGGGGGCCGGTAAAGTACAGCGCGATCCTCCAGCCCTGGCCGGTGGACACGATGCCGCTGGTGAACACGCCCGTGCGTTCGTCCGACCGTTCGCGGGCAAGCGGTAACACTCGCATGCTGGTATCGTCGTTGTGGATCACCTCGCCCTGCGCCGCCTGCCGGATTAACTCGTCGCGCGCCGGTTTGATGAACTCGGCCGCCTCTTCGACAACCTCCCATTGCGTCGCCGCCGGTAACGGAATCCCCAGCTGAACTTCGAGTTGTTCCAACCGGTAGAACGGGGTCCCGCTGCCGTACTTGAGTTGCGCGATCATCGCTGCCGCTGTCTCGTCGTACTTTTCCGGGCTTACTCCTTCCGGTTCTGGTGCGGTAAACACCTGCTCGCACGCACCGCAGCGCAGCCGTTCGAGCGCGTAGACGGTGGCCGCCAGCGGCGCCTGCCCGACCATCCGCACCAGCACTTTCGGCTCTTTCTGCCCGTATACGTTGCCTTTCCCGCACTCGGGGCAGCGATCCCCGTGCTTCAACTTCGGGTGCGCAACAGCAATCTTCCGGGAACCGCAAAACGCCCCTGCACCATGGCGTCCATGTCCGGGCGGTGGGGAAGCATTCGTGTCCGGCTGAGTCCCGGCGCCAGTTTCCGAGCCTTCCGATTTTTCCAGCACGGCGCTGGCCTTCTCCGTGTTGCGCGGCCGCACCAGCATCGCCGCCAGCGCATGCAATGCGTCCTTGAGTTTCTCGTAATCGTCCTCGCTCAACGGCGCTTGCCGCGCTCCGTCCAGTACCCGGTCCAGTTCGTCCAGATTCACATCGACACGTCGTCTTGCGGTTTTCATCCTGGCCCCATGAGCAGTTCGCGAAACCGCTTCGCCAACGGATATCCCAGAACGGTTTTGATCGACCGGTTCGGCACGTAGCTGTTGGATTGCTTGCCCCGTCCCGTCGTCTTGCCCAGCACTACCCAGTTGGCCGCACGGTAACAGGTTCCGCGGAATCGTTCCGGATCCACGAACGTCTCCAGGAAGTAAATCGGATGTCCGTAGATCCGCTGCCAGTCCGCGGAGATCCGCGACGCCATGCGGCCCAGGATATGCGACGCCAGGTGTTCGACCCTGACCCACGGCAGGATCAGGAATCGGGTGTTGTAAGCGAGGAAGCGGACGTTGCGCCGACGCTCTTCGGTGCTCCAGCCGATGTAGCGGTCGCGACTGCCCAGATGACGCGGGGCCGAGCACCATGCCAGGCAGGCGACCGGCCGCCCTTGCGCCCACACCAGGTACTTCAGGTGTTCTCCCACCGGCTGCTCGTAACCGAGATAATGATGTTCCTCCAGCAAACTGTTCCACAACGGCTCTTTCCCGGTGCGCCGAACCAGTTCGAACTCCAATGGTTGAAGGTTGCGCAGACGGTTTTGGATGGGCGCGGTATCGATCCGCGCCGGCTCCGGCCTGGCTCGGTTGGCCAGCGGGTTATGCCGCACGTAACTCACCGGCGGCAACTCGATCTGGCCGGCACGGTCCAGCATGAGCAACAGGCCGCGGCACACCATGTCGCGCAACGCGCCATTGGCCTGGCGCCACTGCCAGGCTTCACAGAGCTTGGTCGATAGCTTGCGGCGGCTTTCCTGCGGGTGCCGCTCGATCAGTGCGCGTATATAAAGGATGTCTTCCCGGCTGATCTCCCGGCCCCGATACCTGAACTCGACCATCGACCAGCAGTATGAACCGATTTTTCTTGGAACGCAAGGGGTGACTGTCGTGTTTTTCTCGCCAGATTTATTTCAGCACGCCGACTCGCCGCCACATCGGCGCCGCGCGGACGCGCGACACATCGCCAGCCGCCATTAACAACTGCACCTCGTAGGCCTCCAGTGGCTTGGCTGGTTCGGACCCTTCCGGCCACCACACGAATCGTCCGCGGGAGAGACGCTTCTGGGCCAGCCAGTATCCTTGGCCGTCATAGCTGAGCAGTCGGATCGCCGTCCCGCTGCGGCTCCGAAACACGAACACACATCCGGAAAAAGGATCCTCCGCCAGTTTCTCCTGGCAGAGCCGCGCCAGAGAGTCTATGCCCTTTCTTCCATCGACCGCCTCGATGGCCACGAGCACACGCATCTGCGCCGTGAGCTGAATCATCTCTCTGCATCCCGCCAGGCGCGCAGCAGGCTCGTCCAATCGGGCGGTGCGGCAGCTTTCCACTGGATGCGCACCTTGCCTCCGCTCAAAGACTCGAACTCGATGACGCACTCTCGCAGCGTCGCTCCATGCGGCGCGATCAGCTCGACGAATGCCGGCTTGGTTGCCTTCCGTCGGCGACGGGAAGCTCCGCCGAGCCGTTTCTTTAGCCCCATATAGTCCAGCCGTAGCGGGTGCGCGACGGAATACACACCGTGTTCCCGGGCTAGTTCGACCGCAGCTTGCCACAGCGACTCCGGCAGCTTCTTCCGCTGCGGCTGGGTGCTGCGAAACTGATCCAGTTGGTGTTGTAACTGCGCGATGGGCTCGGGAATAACTGCGGTGCTCATGGGTTTGCCCTCGGCCGCTCATCGGCGGCTCAACGAACGTAACAGGGCGAGCTAGCAGCCGTCACGCACCCTTGCCGAAAACTCACGTCTCTCCATCAGAAACGCCACGCCAGGCCTGCTCCTGCGAATAGGTTGTAATACCGGCTTTTCCCCGTGTTCACATTCAGTTGCGGTTCCCCGGAATAAAATTCACGCGCTTCTCCGCGTAGGTATAGAGAATGAATGATCTTCACGTCGAGACCAAGGCCCAACTGAACCGCGCCGGTGGTGGTTCCGGATTTGTTTGGATTCGGCTGGCCGGATTCCAGGCGCGAACTTAGGGTAAAGTGGCCGACACCACCTCCCACACTGATCCAGGGCGAAAAACTCCCGCTCGGAAAGAGATTGACTCGGGCCGAGGGTGTAACAAAATATGAGGCGAAACTTCTCGAGGCATTGAAGCCGCCAAAATGCAATTTCTGACTCGGATCAATGACCGCAGGAATTTCAAACGTGATTCCAAAGACGTCCGCGTCCACCAAACGCCGGCCATAATTTGCTTCAAATGTCAGCCCATGTCCAAAATGGATACTGCTGTCTGGAAGGCCCGATCCAGCTACTCCCTGATCGCTAATGAAGGTGCGCCCGATGCTCCCTCCGACCTCGTTCCTCTGCGCTGCGGCTGCCGCCACGATTATCGTCCCTACCGCCAAGACTGCGAACGGAAACAAATTCCTTGTCATTAGCTCCTCCGCTGCCGATTGAACCTCACTCGATCTCCTCGCCCGACCAATTAGATTGGCCCTGCCTAAGCCACTTCCTTCTTTTCCTTGGCCGCAGCCTTCTTTGTAGGCGATCCGAATCCTGGTCGCGCTCTTTCGATCCCCTCTCTCACAATCCGGGATGTGGCGGCTTTAGAGCGAAGAGTGGTCAACAGTGCTCCGAGCGCAGCGCCCAGTACGATTAGTCCCAAGACCAGCAGGGGATCGGGATTGGCCATTGGGAATTCCTCCTAAGAGTCATGCGAGAGTCATGCGGGCTGGGCGACCGACATTTATCGAGGTCCTCGGTGGAGGGTACCGGTTCGGAGTAGTCGGGATGCGTCCATCTTTCTGCCCTCCATGGGGCAAGACCTCGTAGCAGGTCTTTCCGTGACTGCAATGTCTCTAGGTACGCGACAACCAAAAGTTTGCCAGAACTTACAGCACAATTAGTTAACATTTCGATCTTGTTACGAAAGTAGAACAGAAAGCCGTCCCCAGCGGCTCACGTCATACACGAGAACCACTTTATAAGATGGCTTGCCACCCACGACATCCTGAAGCAGTTGCGATAATCCAGCCCTGCGCCCAATTTCCAATCCGCTCTTGGCCTCGTCACGGTAGGTTTTGGACACCGCGAAACCGTTTTCCTGTGCGTGTTGTGCGACTCTTGCTCTTTGGCAATCGAGTGAATACTCCTGACGTTCAGTGGATACCCGGAGGTATTGGGTGGCTGGGATGTTAGTCATGGTTCGGTCCTTTCCGTGGATTAGGGATTGTTCATCAAAATGGGCGGTGCATGCCAGCTCCAAGAAACGGCGGGGCTATAGAAGTTCCTGAGGGACCGGGATCGTTAGCCAAGAAGAACCACGATGTGGACGTAGAAGATTATCCGCGTGATATGGTGCTCGTCACTCGCCAAACGTTCGCGTCACATCGACTGGGCGTCGCTGCCGAAAATTAGTGCCCGCCTGTCGGCACGCCTGCCGAAATCTCGGCGCGAGCTTGGCTCAATATCCAAGGAGGCTGCCCTGCGATCCTATTTCCGGTGGACTTCCAGATTGAGGTTTGGAATTCTGCGTGCTCCCTCTCTTTTGTTTCCGGTGCAGGGCAGCCGATGCCGACTGATACGGTCTTGACCATTCGCTGCCCATATTGCATGGCGGGAATCGACTTCAGACCGATGATCGCATACAAGGATGGGCGGTTTGTCTGCTGCGACTGCGCCCACACTGTGCGACCCGGTATCACGGAGTACAAATGCACCTGCCGCAGGTGCCTGAGACTTATCCCGAAACACAAAGACGGGACGTGATTTTGACCTTTTAACGTAGTGATGCCTGGCTAGCGGCGTCCTGTGCTTGGGGTAGTGAGCCCTGCAAGAATAAGCAGGAAATGAGGGTGCAAGCAAGCTGCGATCATCCCCCGTTCCTGTTCAAGACGAGCGGTCAGAAATAGTTGCGTGAGGTAGGTAGAGGAATCTCGCATCTTTCAAATCGTCCCGCGTCATGCATTGAGAGAGTTCCGTTCTTGATTCTAGGCCGATTTTCGAGGGCTTCACTAAGCCGGCGAAGGAGATCTTCTGGTGGCGATCTCTGCAAATGGGTCCCTGACTGGTTTCTCGACTACGCCGAGGTGTCGCGCTCGATCTTGCGAGATGGGTGACTGCCGCACGCGTTTCCCCTCGACTGATTTATTGTCATTACTGGAGGCTCATACTTGCGCCCGCGGCCACGAGAGTAGTTCTGAATCTGGTATGCCGAACTCCTGTCTGCCATTTGTGATGAGACCGATGCTATCCTCGTGCGGGTTATAAGCTTCTGGTCCCAGTTGTTACGAAAACGGAACGCACCTCACGTCTGGAGTTAGATCAGTTGTGAGTACCTTGAGGAGCTCAAGTCCTGCTACTCTTGGCATCTTCGAGGGCCTTGTATCTTAAGTTATCAATCCGCACCGCGAATTATGTCGTTCATTTCTGGGGTATCGGTCTCACGCGTTCCATAATCGGAACAAGCCAAAATAGTTCTACACGTAAGAGATGCTCTATCTGCTAGTATGTTCGTGAAAAAAGACATGGTCGCACAGCTCAGTTCCGGAGCGCACAGACTTCGTGCTTTGCGCGAAGGGCTTGGCTATACCATGAGGGAGGTGGAAGCGGCCAGCATCCGGATTGCGCAAAGACTGGAAAACGAGGAATTTGTCATCCCGCCCAGCCGACTGTCAGATATCGAGGCAAAGGGAGTTATCCCCAGTATCTTCCGGCTTTATTCGCTTGCGGCGATCTACCGGTTCGACTATCGGCAGCTTTTGTCGTCATACGGCATCAATCTCAACGGTATTCACGCGGATTTCTCGGCCGTACGGCCACGTCGCTCGCACCTTTCTCAAGTTTTCAACAACGTGACGGAGATTGGCATTCCACTCCGCATGGACGCTGGATTCGTGCTCCAGAAAACCACTGACCTCGGCCGCATGATTGAACAATGGGGTGTCGTGCCGCTCGCATCTCTTTCGGCGTTTGCGAACGACCAATACTCCTACGGCCACATCGGGGAAGAAGACTTCACGATGTACCCGATACTGCCTCCCGGCAGTTTTGTACAAGTGGACTTAGCCCTGAACAAAGTCGTTGAAGACACATGGCGGTCCGAATTCGAACGCCCGATCTACTTCGTTGAGACCCGCGATGGCTTCACGTGTTGCTGGTGCCATATCAAGCGGGATTGCATCGTACTGCAACCGCACCCGTTGTCACCCGTGCCCGCACGCATTCTCAAGCATCCGCAGGAGGCGGAGGTCGTCGGGCAGGTGGTGGGAGTGGCGATCCGCTTGGGGGACCGCCGGATAGCTGGTTCTTTGCAAGCGCAGAGAGAGCGTGCAGCGGCAATCTGAAATGCTTTCGCGAAGCCGACAGGAACAGACGCGGTGGCGCATTCTGTCCTAGACTCTCCAGGGGGACAGGTCGGGTGCGGGTACTCGGAGTGAGCGTGGAACATGCCTCGATTTCGCACAGGCAAACGGCGGTCGAAGAGAACCAAATCGGTCGTGCCAGTACGACTCTGGATCGCCGGGAGTAAGGATAGCCATCTCGCGCATACTCTCGATATCAGCAACCATGGTGTGAAGCTGGGTGGTTATCGAGGCGAGATGAAGGTTGGAGACGAGATTGTAATTCAATACCGCCATAAACAAGCACAATTCCGAGTCACATGGATCACTGCTTGCGAGGGCTCCTCGGAGAAGCAAGTCGGGGCTGAGTGCTTGGAGCCGGGAAAGCAGGTCTGGGGTGAGCGGTTTGCTGAGCAAGCGGATGAGTACAAAGAAAAAGGATGACCGCGCAGCAGCTATGCTGCCCAGCGAGTAGTCCAGCAGTGCCGCCAATTGCATGCGGTTACTCTTTATCCGGATACTCGCCGGGAACATCATCCTGCGGCACCTCATGCGTGCGAACCTCCTTCTCGTCAGTGTCACCAGCGTGTTCTACGCCCGTCACTGCGTCGGCCTCGAACGCGTTTCCTTCCTCGATCAACTCGGCCACACTCTCCGAATCCGCACCTTCGATGTTGGACGAAACCGAGCTAGATGCACAAGCGAGGAAACCCACAGGACCAGTGCCCCAGTTTCCGCAATACCTGCCAACCTATCGGCGCGCCTGCCGGAATCTCGGCGCGGGGCTTCGGCTCGATACCCGTGTCGCCCCGGAAACGCTTGTCTCTGGTAGTGATGCAGTGTAGAACCTCGCTTTGGCATCAGGTTTGTGTCAAGCTGTGGGTATGGCAAAGAAACGCACCTAAAGTCGATAGATTACAGCGGCCGACTGAACAACTGGAAAAAAGGGTAGATCGCCATCCAGACGAGATCGAGAAAAAGCCATCAACACTCGGAACGAAGTCGGACGAGCCGAAATCGTCCTGATCCCGATTGAACAGCAGATTCAACAACGCACCTACGAACTTTACGAGCAGCGCGGAAGGACAGAGGGTCACAACTTGGACGATTGGCTTCAAGCGGAGTGCGGGATAAAGGGCAGGCAGGCGAATGCGGCAGCGGCATAGCTTCTGGCAGTCCTCAAGAACGGTTGGTAGGTCGGCGGGGCTTGTCGCGGGTGATTTGATGAGTGCCGCGCTACATCTAACGAACTGAAAAGGCAACAATATGGATGCGACTCTAAAAGCGAAACTCGATGAAGCACGGGAATGGATGAACAGTCAGCAGGATGGGATCAACGCGAATCGCAAACATGGTGATGTGGCAATGCGTGAGTGGGCCAGAGGAAAACAGCGGCCAGCGAATGCAGAACGGGCTCAGTTCAGGAAGTCGCTGACCGATGAGGATCGGAGCCAGATTGAAGAACGCATAGAGCAACTTGTGCACGATAACCCGACATTATCTTCCTCGAACGCTCGCACACTTGGCTCGAAGGCAGAGCCGCCTTCCGTGTTCTGGCGAGGTGCTCGATGAATACTATTTTCTGAGGGACATGGTTGGTTGATGGATGCTCCGCTGCGCCCTAGCACAGCCTGAAGGCGTGCCGCGCCCAGTCGGGTGACGGTTCCTTACAAAATCAGATCGCATTCCCGCTGTGCAAGGAGCCGTTATGGCCAACAATCGACCTCCGCTCGCAAAGTCCTCTCCGAATTACAAGGGTGACGGCCCCGAGGCTCTCCTCTCGGCAATCGAGAGAATTCTGAAAGACTCTGGCACCCGGAGTGTTCCATCCGAGCGAATGATCAACAAAGCGCCTATTCCTACAATCGGAAGATTGGGCGCAGAGAT